>Ga0307379_10000493_pt1 | contig 65889 bp, 67 predicted proteins | sample UN2MG_FD_202237 | JGI IMG/M metagenome (GOLD analysis project Ga0307379, IMG submission 202237) | Soil microbial communities from Risofladan, Vaasa, Finland - UN-2 | ecosystem: Environmental > Terrestrial > Soil > Coastal area > Acid sulfate soil | place: Finland: Risofladan, Vaasa | collected... | reverse complement strand
CCTTGGAGATGCCATGGCGCACGGCGCCGGCCTGGCCCGAAAGCCCGCCGCCGGACACGGTGCAGATCACGTCGAACTGGCCCTCGCGGGCGGCCGTGACGAGGGGCTGCTTCAGGATCATCTGGAGCACGGGCCGGGCGAAATAGGCCGCATGGTCCTTGCCGTTGACGGTGATCGTGCCGGGGCCCTGCTTCACCCAGACGCGGGCGACGGCATCTTTACGCTTGCCGGTGGCATAGGCGCGGCCTTGGGGATCGATCTTCTTCTCATAGACGCGCTCAGGCGCGGGCGCTTCGGCCTCGCCTTTCAATTGAGCCAGATCTTCCAGCGTTGTCGTCTCGCTCATGGCTCCTAAGCGCTCCTTGCGTTCTTCGGGTTGAGGGCGGCGACATCGAGCGGCACGGGGCTCTGCGCCGCGTGAGGATGCTCGGGCCCTGCATAGACCTTGAGGTTCTTCATCTGCTGACGGGCAAGAGGCCCTCTGGGCAGCATGCGTTCGACGGCCTTCTGCAGCACACGCTCGGGGTGCTTGCCGTCGAGGATCTTATCGGCGGAGCGGCTCTTGATGCCGCCCGGATAGCCGGTGTGCCAGTAATACTGCTTGTCCGTGCGCTTATTGCCCGAGAAGACCACATTGCCTGCATTGACGACGATGATGTTGTCGCCGTCGTCCATATGCGGCGTGAAGCCGGGCTTGTGCTTGCCGCGCAGCCGCGTCGCGATCAGCGCCGCAAGCCGGCCGACCACAAGGCCGCTGGCATCGATCAGGACCCAGGACTTCTCGATGTCTTTGGGCGTGGCGGAAAAGGTTTTCATGGCTCGCATCACTTCGGTCTTGTAAAGATCGGCGCTTCTAACGGCTCGGTTTGAGCAGGTCAAGCGAATTGCTGTTCTTACCAGAAATCAGTGACTTAGCAATGTGGTACTATTATACCTTACTCAAGCCGACTGAATTTCCGTGCTTTTTGCGGGGTTTTCTATAAGCGGTTGGCGGAAGACAAGAAAGCCACGGATTCGATCAAGAATGGATGCGAACGACAGTCTGCTTCGTGAGGACCGGGACGCCGTCAGGCTGCTCACCCTCAATCGGGCGAAAGCGCGCAATTGCCTGTCCCTGGACTTGATGACCGCGCTGCAGGACGCGGTTCGCGACGCCGTCGAGACCGACTCCGTGCGCGCCGTGGTGCTGACCGGTGCGGGGCCTGCTTTCTCCTCGGGCCATGATCTGAAAGAGCTCACGGCGCATCGCAACGACCCGGACAAGGGCCGCGCGTTCTATGAAAAGACCATGCGGACCTGCGCCGACATGATGCTCGCCATCGTGCGCTCGCCGAAGCCGGTTATCGCCGCGGTGAACGGCATCGCCACGGCCGCGGGCTGTCAGCTGGTGGCGAGCTGCGATCTGGCGGTGGCTTCGGTGGATGCGCGCTTCGCCACGCCCGGCGTCAATATCGGGCTGTTCTGTTCGACGCCCATGGTGGCGCTCAGCCGCAATGTGTCGCGCAAAGGCACCATGGAGATGCTGCTGCTCGGCGAGATGGTGGATGCGCAAGACGCGCATGCCATGGGCCTCGTCAATCGCGTGGTCGAGGCCGATCGGGTGGTCAACGAGGCCATGGAGTTCGGGCGCAAGATCGCCGCGAAGCCAAGCCGCACGCTGAAGATCGGCAAGGATGCCTTCTACAAGCAGCTCGAAATGCCGCTCGAGGAGGCCTATCGCTATACGGCGGACGTCATGGTGGAGAACATGCTCGACACCGAAGCCGAAGAAGGCATCGGTGCCTTTCTCGACAAGCGGGAGCCCAACTGGCCGCGCTGACGCGCCCTTCCCCAGCCGCGCAAGTCATGGATCACGATAGCTACACGGACGCATATATCCGCGACATCCTGGTGCGCCATCGCGTGATCGCCATGCTCGGCGCGAGCCCGAAGGAACAGCGGCCGAGCTATTTCGTGATGAAATATCTTATGACCAAAGGGTTCGAGGTGATCCCCGTCAATCCGGGGCACGCGGGCAAGACCATTCTCGACCAGCGCGTGTTCGCCACGCTGGGCGATATCGACCGGCCGGTCGACATCGTCGATATCTTTCGTAAGTCCGACGTGGTCCCGCCGATCACCCAAGAGGCTATTCGCATCGGCGCATCAGTGGTGTGGATGCAGCTCGGCGTGCGCCACGACGGGGCGGCACGTCTTGCCGAAGAGGCCGGCCTCAAAGTGGTGATGAACCGCTGCCCCAAAATCGAATATGGCCGCCTCTCCGGCGAAATCTCCTGGGCCGGTGTCAACTCGCGCGTGCTGTCGAGCAAGCGTCCCGTGCTCGGTCCTAAAGGCGGACAGCAGAGAGCCTTGCGCGAAGACTAGCGGCGTCATTCCCGTGCCGTGCGATCTGCTATAGTCTCGCCGCCGCGACTTTCAGAAGTTCAGGGAGGTATCGATGTCCGAGGAGCGTACGCCCGGTTTCAACACGCTTGCCATCCACGCCGGCGCCCAGCCGGATCCCTCCACGGGGGCGCGCGTCACGCCGATCTATCAGACTACGTCCTTTGTCTTCGACAACGTGGATCATGCGGCGGCGCTGTTCAATCTCGAGACTTTCGGCAACATCTATACCCGCATCATGAACCCGACCCAGGCGGTGCTGGAAGAGCGCATGGCCGCGCTCGAAGGCGGCACCGCCGCGCTGGCCGTCGCATCAGGCCATGCGGCGCAAGTGATCGTGCTCCATACACTGATGGAGCCGGGAGACGAGTTCATCGCCGGACGCCAGCTCTATGGCGGCTCGATCAATCAATTCGGAGAGGCCTTCAAGAAATTCGACTGGACCGTGAAATGGGCCGATACCACCGACGCGGAGTCGTTCCGGGCGCAGGTGACGCCCAAGACGCGGGCCATCTTCGTGGAATCGATCGCCAATCCAGGCGGCATCGTCACCGATCTCGAAGCGATCTCAGCCGTCGCCAAGGAAGCGGGTGTGCCGCTGATCGTCGACAACACACTCGCCACGCCCTACCTGATCAAGCCCAAGGAGCGCGGCGCCGACATCATCGTGCATTCGCTGACCAAGTTTCTCGGCGGCCATGGCAATTCCATCGGCGGCGTAATCGTGGATTGCGGCACCTTCGACTGGATGGGCAGCGGGCGCTATCCATCGCTCACGGCGCCCTCGCCCAGCTATCATGGCATCACGTTGGCCGAGACGTTCGGAAATTTCGCCTTCGCCATTGCCTGCCGCGTGTTGGGCTTGCGCGATCTGGGACCGGCGATCGCGCCGATGAATGCGTTTTTGATCCTGACCGGCATCGAGACGCTGCCGCTGCGCATGCAGCGCCATTGCGACAACACGCTGCAAGTCGCCGAGTGGCTGTCGGGTCACGACAAGGTGGCTTGGGTGAACTATGCGGGAATTCCCACCAATGCGTTTCACCGGCTGGCCAAGCGCTATTGCCCGAAGGGCGCCGGCGCGGTGTTCACCTTCGGGCTGAAAGGCGGCTACGACGCGGGCATTGCGCTTGTCAGCAATGTCCAGCTGTTCAGCCATCTGGCCAATATCGGCGATACGCGCAGCCTGATCATTCATCCGGCCTCGACGACGCACCGGCAGCTGTCCGATGAGCACCGGGAGCGCGCGGGCGCCGGCGCCGACGTGGTGCGGCTGTCGATCGGGCTCGAGAATGTCGACGACATCATCGCCGACCTTGATCAGGCACTAGCCGCGGTCTGAGTCTCCGTGGCTTGAACGTGCGTGGTGTTCCAGAGATGGTAGAGCGCCACGGCGAAGACGAGGATGGCGCCCGCCTGATGGGCCAGGCCGAGTTGGATCGGCACAGCGAGGAGCAGCGTCCACACGCCGAGCGTGGCTTGCAGCAGCGCGAGCACGGCCAGGGTCAGCGCGCTCCCGACGAGCGGCTGGTCCTCCGCTTTCAGGCCCTCGGCCTTCAGGGCGAGCCAGACCGCTTGCAGGATCGTTGCGACGACGACGGCATAGCCCAGCATGCGGTGGTCGAACTGCACGGTGAGCGGGTTTTCGAACAGGTTGAGATACCAAGGCGCGGCTTCGCCGAGCCCGTTCGGGATCAAGGCCCCGTTCATCAGTGGCCAGGTGTTGAAGCCGAGCCCGCCGTCGATGCCCGCCACCAGCGCGCCGGCCAGGAGTTGCACGAAGACGAGGAGGAGCACCAAGGCGGCGATGATGGCGGGCGCGCCGAAGCGGGGCCGCCTGTCCGCACCAAGTCCAAGCATCAGCCATAATGTGTAGCCGAAGATCAGGATCGCCACGCCGAAATGAGCGGCGAGCCGGTACTGGCTGACATCGACCCGGTCGACGAGACCGCTTTTGACCATGTACCAGCCAAGCGCCCCTTGGAGTCCACCGAGGACAAACAGACCCAAGAGGCGCGGCATCAACGCGCGGGGGATGTAGCCCGCGATGCAGAAGCCGGTGAAGGGCAGAAGGAAGACGACGCCGATGAAGCGGCCGAGAAAGCGATGCGCCCATTCCCACCAATAGATGGCCTTGAATGCATCGAGGCTCATGCCCTGGTTGACTTGCGAATATTCCGGGATCGTCTTGTAGGCCTCGAAGGCCTCCTGCCAATGGGCGTCCGATAAAGGCGGGATGGCGCCGATGATCGGCTGCCACTCCGTGATAGACAGACCGGAATCGGTGAGCCGCGTGGCCCCGCCGACCAGGATCATGGCGACGATGAGAAACGCAACGATACCGAGCCATAGACGTAGAGCCCGCACGTGCCGGGCCGGAATGGCGGGGTCGCGCGCCGGGTTCTCGTGGCTTTGGGCAGCGGCGGAGGTCATGGCAGCGGTGATAGCGGTCGGGGCCCGCGAACTCAATCGCCGACCCCTTGCCCCGATGCCGCAGCGGCGCGGTCCATGAGTGTCCGCACCCGCAAGCTGGTGGGCACGGTGGTGCTGCTGGTGTTCCTCGTTCTTTATGCGTGGGTCGCGGTGGCGATTGGCTCCGGCCGCATCACCGAAGCCCACAGCCTCGTGCAGTTCGCCTATTTCCTGGTGGCGGGGCTGCTCTGGGTGATCCCTGCCGGCCTTCTCATCCGCTGGATGCAACGGCCGGACTGACCCAAATCAGGGAGTCCCGGTCAGGCCGCATTGACCTGCTGGAAGCCGTTCCACAGGGCAAAGGGCGCGCCGGAGAGATAGAGCGCTGTATAGGTCAGAGACTGATAGTCGCCGTTCAGCGATACGCGCGGCAGCGCCGTCAGATGCGCCTTGTGATCGGAGAACAGCATGCCTTTGCGCGTCGTCACCGCCGTCTTGAAGCCGGCCTTGGCCGCGAGCGTGAAGTCGCGCGGCCCGGCGCTTCCCGGATCTCCGTAGGGAAAGGCGAAATGGACCGGCCGCGTGCCGAGCTCCTTTTCGATGCGGTCCGCACTCCCCACCATCTGGTCCATGACCTCGAACTCGCGCAGCTTGGCGATGGCGTAATGATCCTTGGTGTGCGCCCCGATGGTGACCCGGGGATCCGCCGCCATGGTCCTGATGTCGTCCCAGGGCATCACCTGCTCGCGGCACTCCGCGCCGAGGTCGATACCGTTGTCCTCGGCAAGGGCGCGCATCGCGCGGCGCTGAGTCTCCTCGTCGATCTCGCGCAGCCACCAATAGACTTGCTCATAGCTGCGTTCCTTGTCGGCCAGGCTCGCCGTCGGCAGCCGCCACATCTCACCGTCGCGGCGGACGGCGATCTCGTGCGTGGCTGTGGTGATGGCCTCTTCGAGCGCGTCCCACCACAGTTCGCCATGGCCGTCCGGATACCTGGTCGGCACGTAGAGGGTGAAAGGCAGATCGCGCGCCTTGAACAGCGGATAGGCGTATTCGAGATTGTCGCGATATCCATCATCGAAGGTGAAGCAGACAAAGCGCTTGTCGCTGCCGCTTTCGAGGCGGTCGACGGCTTCATCGAGGGTTACGACATCGAGGCCGGCGGCGGCCACTTGATCGAGCACGGCCGCGAGGAACTCGGGCGTGACCTCGAGAATGCGGTTCGGGGCGAACGGCCTCGGCTCGCGCGGCGCCGGGCGGACATGGTGCAGGGTGAAGATCAGGCCCACGCCTTGCGTATAGGGGGCCAGCAGCCGGTGGGCGCCCGAATGGTAGAGGCCGGCCATCGCGGCCTTCATCATGGCGGTCTTTACCTTAGGCATGGGTGTTCACCCTGTCGCTTAGCATCAAGCATTAACCTCGCTCTGCCATGGTCCCGATCCGGGTGCAGAGTGTGACAAAGGTTCCTTGCAAAACGATTGCCGGCGCGCGGAAAGTCCATTGGGCCGGCCGGCACTGCGGGTCAAAGGGTGTTTCGACGCATGAGCTCGACGGCTTTGTTTCGTCCTGAGACGGAGATCGTAAGCGCCAAACAAGCGCAGACCGGGTCGTCCTCCGTGAGCACCTCTTTGGGTACGATGTCTCTGCGTGTCACGCGCGACTTTGAAAGCCTCAAGGATCTTTGGGAAACCATGCAACAGGTGGCGCCCTGCACGGCCGCCCAAACCTATGACGCTGCCCGCGCCTGGGCCGAGCATGTCCTGAAGCCCGAGGGGCGCGATGCCGTGGTCGTGATCGGCACTGGAGCGGACGGCACGCCGCTTTTTCTGTGGCCCTTCGAGATCGAGACCAGGTTCGGCTTGCGCATCCTGAAATGGCTCGGCCAAGACCACGCCAATTACAACATGGGGCTGTTTTCGCCCGAGGCCGCCGCGGCCCTTGACCGTCAGGACATCTCCCGGCTGCTGCGGGAGGCGGGACGCCAAGCAGGCGCTGTGGCCGCGAGTTTCGCCGCGCAACCCGTCTCGTGGGAGGGTCTGCCCAATCCGCTCGTTCTGCTGTCTCACCAGCGCGCCCCGAACAGCGGCTATGCGGTGGCGCTTGGGGACTTTGATGACCTCTATAAGAGCCGGTTCAGCAAGCGATCCCGCTACACCCTGCAGCGGAAGGAACACCGGCTCGGCGAAATGGGACGGCTCGATTATGGCTGGGCCGAAACCCGCGAAGAGAGGCTGGCCGTGCTCGAGGCGTTCCTCGTCCAGAAGGCGAAGCAGTTCGCCGCAATGGGCGTGACCGATGTCTTCGATGCCGATACCAGCGCGTTCTACCGCGCGCTTGCACTTCTCGACTGCGACAATCCAAGCCGATTGCGGCTCGGCTATGTGAAGCTCGATGGCGCCATCCTCGCGACCTTCAGCGGATTCATCTGTCACGACCGTTTGAGTGTGGCGCTGTCCTCGCTCGCGGAGGGGGAAACACAACGGCAATCGCCCGGAGCGCTTCTCTTGCGGTATCAGATCCGGGAGGCCTCCGAGGCGGGGCTTGCCTATTACGACCTCGGTGTGGGCCAGGCGCGCCACAAGGACGACTGGTGTAACACTGTCTATGCGCTGTTCGACAGCTTCATTGCCTTCAAGCCTCAAGGGCTTCTGCTGTCACTTCCGCTCGCCGGTGCCGCTGGCCTCAAACGCTCGATCAAGGCGAACCATTATCTTTGGAGCTTTGCGCAAGCGGTGCGGAAACGCCTGTTCAGCCGCGACGGCTAGCAGAGCTGCTCAGACGGCGGCGATACGGCCGAACAATCCGCTGCGGCGCTGCTTGCCATTTCCCTCGTAGACCACGACCGGACATCCTAGAGCCTCGAAGGTCGACAAGGCCTCGTCCTGGGTGTCGACGCTGGCGCGTGAGGGCAGCACGGCGACCATCACCGGGAGCTCAAACTTCAAGGCCGGCATCAGGGCTTCGACGGCGGCGAGGTCGGCATGAAGAACGATGCAGCCATAGGCTTGGGTCAACGCTTCAAACACACGCATGAAGCAATCGGGCTCGGGTTCGGTCCCGCGCGTGGTGGGGTTGCCGGCGGGGATCACCTGCATGGACGATTCGTCATCGACGCGGATGACATCGGAAAAGCTGGCACGGCCCACGGCGAGATCGGCGAATCCCGGCACGCGCGGCATGCCAAGCGGGCCGGACACCGCGGACGCGCCTTTCGCCAGGTCGAGGAGCACGACCTGCTCGTTTTGATCGACGAGCGCGCGGGCGAGATTGATCGCCACCTGCGTTGCGTCCGCCTTGGGTGAGGTTCCGGCAACCAGGAGCGCCCGCGGCAGGCCACCGGTGGCGGAGGCCAGGACTTTGTCCAGCACCGCGTCGAGAGATTTGAGGACCGGGGTGCCCGTGCCTTTCCCCGATTCGGAAATCTTAGATGTGAAGGTGTTGGATGTGAAAGGCCTGGACTTGAAAATCTGGGAGCTGGAACTCTTGGCGCCCTCCTCGTCCAGTTCGGTGGTCGCAATGCGTTGGGTCAGGTAGTGGCGAAGATCGTTGGGGCTCAGCGAGGCCATCTCTACACCTTTTGTCAGTGGCTTGGAGCCCGCATCCGATGCGTTCGGCTCGGTGCTTGGGCGGCGGAAGCGGTCCAAGAAGCCGCCCTTGTGACGGGGCGCCTGCTGTGGCGGCGGCGATGACGGCTCGCCCAAACCGCCGGAAAACTCCTTGCGTAGCCGATTGAGAAGTCCCGCGGCAGCCGGCGTCTGCACCGGCTCGACCTCGGGTTCCGTTGCAGTGTCCGGGGCTGGCTCCGGTTCCGCGACAGCGACCGGCTGAGGCTGTTTGGCGGCCGTCGCGGCCGACCAGGTCGATATCTCGGTTTCAGGCGCGGTATGCGGCCGGCGCGGTGCATTGACCTGAAGCCAGCTCGGCCGCTTGGCCGGCTTTTCGGCTTGCCAGGACGGCGGCGTGCTCGCCGGTTCCTCTTGCGTCGACGCCGGCGGGGTTGCGGCTTGTGGCTTTGGCTGTGGAGGCGTCGGCGGTGTTGGTTCTTGCGGCGCCTGCTTAGGCTTAGGCGCGGGTTGCGCGGTCCTGGCAGAGACAGGTTCCGGAATCACCACGGGCAGTTTCCGCGCAGGCGGAACGACGGCCACGATAGGCTCCGGTGGCTGTGGCGCGGGAGATGGCGGCGCTGGTGCGGGAGCTGGCGGCGCTGGGCGCAGCTTGGTTGCCGGAATGGAAGACGACGCGGCCTGCTGGGCGACGGGTTCGTACCTTGGCGGCTGGGCGGGCTCGCGGCGGGGGCGTTGTCTCGCGTGCGGCTCCTGAGCGCGCGATACCGGCGTCCTCGTTTCACCCCCGATCAGTTCTTTAGCGAGGGTCGAGGCGAGTGCGAGGAGCGCGGTTGCGGCCATGACCAGGGCGGTGAGCGGGCCTTTCTTCGGGAAGGACGGCAGCACGGAGGCATGCGCTCTGGAGACGATGGAGGCTTGGGAGGGGACGGTGCCCATGTCGTGGCGGGCCGACGCATCGCGGTAGCGGGCCATGTAGGATTCCAGGAGATCGCGATTGGCCTTGGCTTCGCGTTCGAGCGCGCGGAGCTTGATCTCGCTGTCGCCGAGGCCTGCGGACTGCGACTTGGCCGTATTGAGGCTGGTGCGCAGCGAGGCTTCCCGGGCCGCGGCCACTTGGGCCTCGTTCTCCAGGCTTTGGACCACCTTCTTCGCCTCGGCGCGGATCTGGGCGCGCACATCGGCCAGCTCCGACTTGAGCTGCTGGATGCGCGGATGGGACGGCATCAGCGTCGCCGACAGCTCGGCCAATGAGCGCTGCACCTCGACCCGCTGCTCGATCAGATTGATCACCAGCTGCGACTTGAGCACTTCGGGCGTGGCGTTGATGTCGCCGTTGTCGGCGAGCATCTGCTTGATCAGCTTGGCCCGCGCGCGCGCTTCCGATTCTTGGGCGGATGCCAGGATCAGCTGGCTGTTGAGCTCGGAGAGCTGCTGGGCGTTGAGCGTGACGTTGTTGGAGCCGGCATAGAGGCCTTCGGATGCCTTGAACTTCTCCACCGCCTCTTCGGACGACGCGGTCGCCTTGCGCAAGGCTTTGATCTGCTCATCGAGCCAGGCGGTGGCGTCCTTGGTCTGCTCGATCTTGGCGCTGCGCTGCCAGCCGATATAGACGTCCGCCAGCGTGTTGGTGATCTCGGCGGCAAGCTGCGGATCGCCGGCAGTGTATTCCACCGCAATCACGGACGACTTCGACAGCTGGAACACGTCCAGATGATCGGCCAGCGCATTGGCCGCCCGCTCCTCCTTGGACTCAGGGCTGCCCAGCCCGAGCCCCACCCGGGAGAGCAGACGCGCCAGCAGCGTCTGGCCGGCATCGCGGGCGAACACCGGATTGTCGATGAGATCGAGATCGCGCACCACTTTTAGAATGAGGTCGCGGGAGGTCAGCACCTGCACCTGGCTCTGCACCGCCTGCTCGTCGAGCACCGCGCGCATGGTGTCGCGCCCTTGCTCCGAGGTGGGCCGGGTGAAGGACGATTCCTCGTTCTGCACCAGAATGCGCGCTTCGGAGGTATAGAGCGGCCGCATCATCGACAGCCCGATAAAGGTGACGATGCCGGCCCCCAAAGCCAAACCCAAGATCCAGCCCTTGGCCCGCCACACGGCAGACCCCAGCGTGGCAAGGTCGATATCGTCGGGGGGATGGCTCTTGCGGGACTTGCTCATCTGCGGGACTTGCTCACGGCTAAAGACTCACTTGGCGTGGACTTGATGGGGACTTGGCATGGACTCACCTGAACGCGAGGGCCATTAGGCACCGATTGCCGTAACCAAAGCATTAACTGCCGCGCCGCTTCGGCACGGACGCTCAGCATTCGTTAACCATGGCGGGCTTAGCTTCGGATCATGTTGGGGTTCCGAAGCGTCCATCTTCTCAAGGTTGCGATCCTGCTTGTGGCAGTGTCGGCAGGCCTGCTCGCCGGCTGCAAGGGCGGCGCCGTGCCGGGGTTAACGACGCCCGACTTCGCCCTCTCCACGCCCGCACCGCTCCCCGCCCCCGGCGAGGCCTATCCGGCCGGCGCCGGCTCGAGCCCGCCCGGCGTGCCCGTCGTGCCCAACGCCACCTATACGCTCGATTCCGGCGACAAGGTCCGCGTCATCGTCTTCGGCCAGGACAATCTCTCCAACGTCTATGGCGTCGACGGCTCCGGCGCCGTGGCGCTGCCCCTGATCGGACCGGTGCGCGCGCGGGGCCTCACCACCTTCGAGCTGTCGAACGAGATCGCCATCAAGCTCCGACGCAAATACGTCAAGGACCCCAAGGTCACCGTCGAAGTGGCCACCTACCGGCCCTTCTTTATCTTGGGCGAAGTCAACAAGCCCGGCCAATACCCTTACGTCAACGCCATGACCGTCGAGGCCGCCGTGGCCATCTCCGAAGGCTATACCGAGCGCGCCAAAAAACGCTTCGTCCGCCTCACCAGGCGATTCGGTGGCGTCATGTCCACCGTCATGGTCCCCGCCGATTATCCCGTCCAACCCGGCGACACTATTTACGTCCTCGAACGCTTCTTCTAAAGCTCATAGGGAACCTTCCCCTTACCGCATCCGGGTCTCGTGAGCTCCAACTTCCGCATCCTCCATTGTCTGCGCGCACCGGTTGGAGGGCTATTCCGTCACGTGCACGATCTTGCCCTCGGGCAGGCTGAGCTCGGGGCCGAGGTGGGGGTCGTCTGCGATTCCCGCACCGGCGGCAGCGAGATCGATGTCGCCTTGAGCCGGCTGAAGGACAATTGCGCGCTCGGGGTCACGCGGATCCCCATGACGCGCAATCCAGGTCTCAACGACTGGCACGTCTACCGCAAGATCGCCAAGCTTGGCCGCAAGCTCGATATCGACGTGCTGCACGGCCATGGCGCCAAAGGCGGCGCCTATGCCCGGCTCGCCGGGCGGAGTTTGCGGAAGCGCAAAGGCACCAAGATTGTCTACACGCCCCATGGCGGTGTGTTGCACTACGCGCCGTCCACCTTGCAGGGGCGGCTGTTCCTCGGCATGGAGCGAAAGCTCGCGCCGCTCACCGATGGCATGATCTTCGAGAGCATGTATGCGGGCAACACCTATGTCGAGCTGGTCGGGCCGCCGCCCTGCCCGGCACGGGTTATCTACAACGGTCTTCACCGCCACGAGTTCTACGAGTCGCTGCTTGCCGACGATGCGGCCGACTTCGTGTTCATCGGCGAACTGCGCAAGCTCAAGGGCGTCGATGTGTTCCTCGAGGCGCTGGCCGCGCATCAGTCGATCTTCCCCGGCCGCGCGATTATCGTGGGCTCGGGGCCGGACGAGAAATATTTCAAGCGCATGGCCCGCAGGCTCGGGCTGACCTCTCGCGTGATCTTTTCGGGCCCACAGGCGGCGCGTACGGCCTTTGTGCGCGCCCGCTGTGTGGTGGTGCCAAGCCGCGCCGAGTCCTTCCCTTATATCGTGCTTGAGGCGGCGGCGGCGCAGATGCCGATGATCGCCACCAATGTCGGCGGCGTCCCGGAGATCATGGGGGACGTGCCCATGCCGTTGATCCCGCCGGGGGACGTGGATGCGCTGGCGAGCCAGCTGCGGGCATTCCTCGCCGACCCCAAGCCTTTCCTCCGCCGCGCCGTCGAGCTTCAGAAGCAGGTTGCGCAGCATTTCACCGTGGAGGCGATGACCCGGGACGTGGTCGATTTCTACATTTCGGAACTCGGCGCCGGCATTCACAAGCTGCCGGAATTGGCTTCGGAAACGACCTCTTAACCATAGGTCGAGCGGCGGCTTCCCAGGTCCCTCTCCTTCACCCATCCAAAAGTCTTGCCATGGCATAACCATGCTGGGCCGGCGTCGCGCTTGGCCCGGTGGAAACACGGCTGTCTTCTGGGCTGGTTGAGTGGAACCGGCGCAAAGGGTCCAAGAAAGAACAATGAACAAACACGACGCGATATCAGCGGGCGGAGGCTTCGTGCCGCCGAACGGGCGCGCCCAACGCAAACGATCTCTGCCGTTCCCCGACAGACGCAGCGCGCCGCGGCCACCGCTGGCGGAGATCCGGCGCGGCGGCAAGCTCAATCTCTTGCCGTCTATCGTCGTGAGCGGAGCCGTGCGCATGACCGAGTTCTTGATCGTGGCCGTGCTCGGCTTCGCCATCTATCTCGGCTACGTGGAATATGAAGGCGAGAACGCGAATGTCATCTATCTCGGCGCCGTGCTGATCGCGGCGACGGCCAATATGGCGATGTTCCAGGCGCTCGACCTCTACCAAATGCCATCGTTCAACGCGTTCGTGCGGAGCTTCACCCGCATCGTTTTCGCGTGGACGCTGGTCATGGCCGGCATGATGTCGCTCGCCTTCTTCGTCAAGGTCGGCGCCGACTTCTCGCGCGTGTGGATTGCCAGCTGGTACGCCTCGGGCCTGGTCGCGCTGTTCGGCGAGCGGCTCGCTCTGTCGTTTCTTGCCAAGCGGTGGATCAGAGAAGGCCGGCTCTATCGCCGCGCCGTGATCGTGGGCGGCGGTCCCGAAGCGGAAAACCTGATCAAGGCGCTCGAAGCTTCGGCCAATGCCGATATTCGCATCGTCGGAATCTTCGACGATCGGGGACCCGACCGGGTGTCACCCCTCGTCGCCGGATATCCGAATCTTGGCGATATCAATCAGCTTGTCGAGTTTGCGCGGACTTCACGCATCGATCTGCTCATCGTGTCTTTGCCGGTGACGGCCGAGAAGCGCCTGCTGCAGCTCCTCAAGAAGCTTTGGGTGCTGCCGGTCGATATCCGCTTGTCGGCGCACACCAATAAGCTTCGGTTCCGGCCGCGGACCTATTCCTATATCGGCAACGTGCCGTTCATCGACGTGAGCGACAAGCCGATCGCCGACTGGGACTACGTCAAGAAGTGGTTGTTCGACAAGATCGTCGCCTCGGCCGCGCTGATCGTGCTGGCACCGCTGATGCTTCTTATCGCGCTTGCCATCAAGCTCGATTCCAAGGGGCCGGTGTTGTTCCGGCAGAAGCGCCTCGGTTTCAACAACGAGGCCATCGACGTCCTGAAATTCCGCACCATGTATTCGGATGCGACCGACGCAGAGGCCTCGAAGCTCGTCACCAAGGACGATGCGCGGGTGACCCGCGTTGGCCGCATCCTGCGCAAGACCAGCCTGGATGAGTTGCCGCAGTTCTTTAACGTGGTGAAGGGTGATTTGTCGCTGGTGGGACCCCGGCCCCACGCCCTCAAGGCCAAGGCCGCCGACAAGCTCTATGCGGACGCGGTTGACGGCTATTTCGCGCGGCATCGCGTCAAGCCCGGCGTGACCGGTTGGGCCCAGATCAACGGCTTGCGCGGCGAGACCGACACGCAAGAGAAGATCGAACGGCGCGTCGAGCATGACCTCTACTACATCGAGAATTGGTCGGCGACTTTCGATCTCTACATTCTGCTGATGACGCCGGTCGCCCTGATCAAGGGCGACAACGCGTACTAACCGTAAGGCGGCTGGCCGTGGCTGTAACCTACGAGGCCGTCTCCGGAACGGACCACGCGCCGCGGCGCCAGATCAGTGCGGGCATAAGAGGCCTTGCGCTCGTCTATCTGTGGGTCGCGATCGCGACGGGCGGCATCGTCTATTGGGAGCCCGCGCCCTACGATGCGCTGATGATCGGAGCGATTGTCCTGCTCCCGGTCGTGGGGCTCGCGCCTCTAACGCGCGGACTTGCCGTCTATCTGATGCTGCTGTGTGGCATCGTCGCCGGCGGCTATATCGCGACGACGCAGGCGGGCACGCTCGGGGTGCCGGTGACCCATGTCACCATCACGCTTTACCTCGCGCTGTCCTCCGTGGTCATCGCCGCCTTTGTCGCGCACAATCCGGGCCCGCATGTGCGGCTCATCATGTCGGCCTATATGGTCGCAGCGCTCGTCGCGGCAACAGCCGCACTCATCGGCTATTTCGATATCATCCCGGGGCTCTACGACGTCTTCACCGAGTTCGGCCGGGCCCGCGGGACATTCAAGGACCCGAACGTGCTCGGGGCCTTTCTCGTCCCCGCCCTGCTCTACGCCTTCAACGTCGTGCTCACGGCGCGTGTGGCGCGCGCTGCCCTGTGGTCCATCGCCATCCCGCTCCTGCTGTTCGGCACGTTGCTCAGCGTCTCGCGCGGCGCCTGGCTCAATCTTGCGGTCTCGCTGCTGGTCTATAGCGCCTTCATCTTCCTCACCGCGGCCACCAACCGCGAGCGCATCAAACTGATCATCTCGATGGTGCTTGCCGGTGTGTGCGCCGTCGGCATTCTGGCCGCGGCCCAGAGCATTCCAGAGGTGGCGGAGATTGTGGGAGAACGCGCCTCGCTTGAGCAGTCCTACGATGTGGGACCCGAAGGCCGGTTCGGTGGCCAGGAGAAGGCGGCGGACCTCGTCGCCACGCACCCGCTAGGGATCGGCGCGCTCGAGTTCGGCCGCGTCTACCACCATGAGGACGTGCACCAAGTCTATCTCAACATGTACCTGAACACCGGCTGGATTGGGGGAACGCTCTATCTGTTCCTCGTGCTCATCACGCTTGTGTTGGGCTTGAAGCTCGTGCTCGGCGATCGCTGTGGTGACGGGGTGAGCGCGGTTCTGGTCGCAGCCTTTTTCGGGATGGCGCTGGAAGGCGCCGTGATCGATACGGATCACTGGAGGCACTTCTATCTCATCATGGCGATGGTGTGGGGGATGGCCTTGGCACGCCGCGCCTGGCAGCGCGCACGATCTTAGAAGTGCGAAGTGGTCGGAGCGGGGAGATTTGAACTCCCGACCCCCGGTCCCCCAGACCGGTGCGCTAACCGGGCTGCGCCACGCTCCGACATCTCGCTGATCAGGGGCCTTGCATATACTCGTTCGGGCCTAGGAAACAAGCCAAAGCGCAAAGCCGGGCTCGGGTTAGTCCTTGGCGTCGGCCGTGCTGAGGATTTTGTGGCAGGTCTCGATTTCCTCGAGCAGCGCGCCTAGCGTCTCCCCGTCCGGCTCTTGGGCTCCACGGGCGAGGCGTCCGCCACCCAGGGCGGCTTCGGCGGCGACGTCGGGGATGTCGGGCCTAGCCATATCCTCGCCATCGGCATCCTCGGCAAGGCGCCGGTAATCCATGACATAGCGCGGCCCGTGCTCGCGCAGGATCTTCTGCACGCCGCGGATGGTGTAGCCGTCGTTGTAGAGGAGAAAGCGAATTCCGCGCAGGAGCGCAACATCCTCGGGGCGATAATAACGGCGCCCGCCGCCACGCTTCATCGGCTTGAGCTGGGCGAATTTCGCCTCCCAAAAACGCAAAACGTGCTTGGGGACTTCCAGCTCGTCAGCGACCTCGCTGATGGTACGAAACGCCTCGGGCGCCTTCTCCAACGCTAGTCCTCCTGGCGTCACAGTCACCACGGCTACTCCGCCGCCTTCGTATTCCGAGAGAGCGCCTCGTTGATGCGCTGTTTCATGATGTTGCTTGCGCGGAACACCAGCACCCGCCGCGGTGTGATCGGAACTTCCTGCCCGGTCTTTGGGTTGCGTCCGATGCGCTCACCCTTGTCCCGAATGCCAAAGGATCCGAACGACGACAACTTTACCGGGTCCCCTCGCTCGAGACTCGCCACAATCTCGCGCAGCACAAGCTCCACGATCTCGGCAGACTCGTTTCGAGGCAAACCGACCTTCTGGAACACGGCCTCTGCGAGGTCGGCCCGAGTTAGCGTCTTCCCGCTCATCGTACTACGGCTCCCCCAAAGTCGCGGGACGAACCAAGATGCTAGCCGAGCGGGTGCTCAGGGGTCAATCTTCGGCTCAATCAAATTCCTGATTTAACGTCATTTTCCGGCGGAGTGTGACATTCGCGGCACGTCACCAACGGATCAGCAACGCCCCCCAGGTAAATCCCCCCCCCATCGCTTCCAGGAGCACCAGATCCCCCCTTTTGATGCGCCCGTCAGAACAGGCTGTCATAAGAGCAAGGGGAATCGAGGCGGCCGATGTATTGGCGTGCTTATCGACAGTGATGACCACACGCTCGGGATCGAGACCTAGCTTCCTCGCCGCTCCATCCAAGATACGTTTGTTGGCTTGGTGCGGCACAAACCAGTCGATATCGGAGCTTTTGTAGCCGGCCTTAGCCAAGGTATCTCCGATGACTTGGCTGATCTTTGTCACGGCGTGACGAAAGACTTCCGGGCCATCCATGCGGAGATGGCCGACGGTCCCCGTCGAAGATGGGCCGCCATCGACGTAGAGCTTGTCCCGGTAGCGGCCGTCCGACCGCAGACAGGTGGCCAGAATGCCCCTGTCGGTCATGGTGCCGTTGAGTTTCTGCGCTTCCACCACCACGGCGCCGGCACCGTCGCCAAACAGGACGCAGGTCGAACGGTCTTCCCAATCCAGGATGCGCGAAAACGCCTCCGCCCCGATCACCAGGGCGCGATGGAATTGGCCGCTCTTCAGATAGTTATCCGCGGTGGATAAGGCGAAGACGAAGCCCGAGCAGACCGCCTGCATGTCGAAGGCCGCGCCATGGGTCATGCCGAGCTCGGCTTGGATGGCAACGGCGGTCGCCGGGAATGTCTGGTCGGGGGTCGAAGTGGCGAGGATGATCAGATCGATATCCGCAGGCTCAAGGCCCGCGTCGGCAAGCGCTGCCCGCGCGGCCGCCGCACCCATGGACGAGGTGAGCTCGCCGTCGGCGACGATATGGCGCTCGCGGATTCCTGTCCTGGCAGCAATCCAATCGTCGGAGGTGTCCAGAACCTTCGCCAGATCATCATTGGTGACGACGCGAGCTGGTAGATAGCCGCCCACGCCTCTCACGACTGACCGTACGGTGTCCACCACTTCAGCCACTCCCAAGCCTACGCCGCACCTTCAAGCTCAAGCTTGGTGTGAAAATGGGTCACGTCGTCCCCGAGCCGCTTCACGAGGCCGCTCGACGCCATCTCATAGGCGAGATCGATGGCGCTAGCGAAGCCCGTGGCATCGGTTCCACCGTGGCTCTTGACGACAATACCGTTCAGCCCAAGGAAGATGCCGCCGTTCATCTGGCGGGGGTCCATCTTTTCCTTGAGTGCACGGAAGGCGCCTTGAGCCAGGATGGCGCCGAGGCGGGCGAGGAGCGACCGCCCCATGGCGGCGCGCAAATACTCGGCGATCTGCTTAGCGGTTCCCTCGGCCGTCTTCAAGGCGATGTTCCCGGTGAAGCCGTCGGTGACGACGACGTCCACGGAACCATGGCCGATATCATTGCCCTCGACGAAGCCGTGATAGCGGATGGGCAGCGGCGCCGCCCGCAGCACCGCAGCGGCGTCTTTGATCTCCTCGACGCCCTTCACCTCCTCGACCCCGATATTGAGGAGGCCGACGGATGGCTTCTCGGTGCCGAACAGCGCACGGGCCATGGCCGCACCCATGAGGGCAAACTCGATGATCTGACGGGAATCCGCCCCGACATTCGCCCCGACGTCGAGCACGATGCACTCGGCATCAACGGTGGGCCAGATGGCGGCGATGGCCGGGCGGTCGATGCCCTTGATAGTCTTCAGGCAGAATTTGGCCATGACCATGAGAGCGCCTGTATTGCCAGCGGACACCACGACATCGGCGTTCCCATCGCGCACGGCCTGGATGGCAAGCCACATGCTCGATTTCCAGCGACCGCTGCGCAGGGCCTGACTGGGCTTGGCGTCCATGGAGACGGCCACGTCGGTGTGGACGACCTCGCATCGTTCTGCGAGGCCTGGATGGGCCTCGAGTTCAGGCGTGATCTTGGCCTCGTCGCCCACCAGGATGAAGCGGATGTCCGGATGGCGCACGAGCGCAATCGCGGCGGCCGGAATGACCACGGTTGGACCGTGGTCCCCGCCCATGGCGTCAAGCGCTATGGTGACTGGAGAACCCATTCCTCACCGAGCAGGATAATGTTGCGTTCGCCGCAGCTTTTGGCACTGCAGCAACCCCCGGAAACCGACCCCGAATAGACTTAAATGGCCGCCAGTGACAACCTGTTTTGCCTAAAAATGCGGACCTCAAGTTTTCTTCAGCTGTTTGAGTGCCGCAAAGGGGCCACTTTCCGGGGCTTCTGCCCTCAGTTCGGCTTGCGACCATTGGAAGCTTGCGCCGGTCTTTTTCGGGTAGGGATCGAGTGCGGTCGCCAAGGTTTCGTAGACGATCGGTCCAAGATCGATAGTCCCGGCAGTGATCGGCTCAGGCCAATCTTCGAGAGCGGCTTGGCTTGGATCCTCGGCCTCTTTCCCCAGATCCCCGATCTGGGCCGCCGGCCAAAATTCGACGTCCAGGGGCATGTCTATAGCGGCGGGAATCGGCTCAAGGGTCACGACGCAGGTCTGGACGGTATCTGCCTTGAGGCGGCCTGAGAGGTGCACCCTGCCCCCGGAGCCTGAGCTTAGCCGGTAGCTGAAACTCAGATTCTCGAGCTCTATGAGCTCCAGCAACCCCTTGATCACCGCCTTTTCGGCGTCGGTGAGCACGATCGTTTTGCCCACATTCTCCTCGATCTCGGCAACATGGATTTTTCGTGTGAGCGGGGGGCTTTCTTGCTCCTGGTTCATAGAATGCTTCCGCGACTTTCGCTTCGGATCTCCGGAAATCTCAAGAGTCCCGCGTAAAGGTCTTGAATAGGTTCGGTTTCTAAGTGCCGAACCACCCCTAGCAGATACGGCGCCAAACGCGCGCTTGCGGCTTGTGCCGCGGCGTCCTCCCCGGGCAAGGCAGAGGCGATAGCGCTTGCAAGTGCGGCTTCACCCTTCGGCAGAGCCTCCTCGAACTCCTGCAGCTGCGCGCCGCCGGCGGCCGCAAGCTTTCGCATCCTTTTGGGGATGGCCATATCGGAGACTCCAAGCTCCCTCAGCACGGTCTCCATGTCCGCGGTGAAGCGGTCGGCCAGTGCTTGGGCCACTGCCTGGGACATGCGGCTTGCGTCCGCGCCGGTGTCTTGTTTCAGGCGATGGAGCACGGCGAACAGATGCAGCGACAGGGCCACGAACCGGCCCTCGAGTGTGTCCGGCACGCCAAATCCCTGATAGAAAACGGGAAGCCGTGCCTGCGCCACAATCACGCCATAGAGTTCGTCGGCATGGGGCACCGTGCTGCGCCAAGGCAGCAAGGCGGAGAGGGGCTTCAAGGACAGGGCCATTTCGTCTAGCTTCATGACAAATTTCGGCCTGCTTGGCGAGCGGGCCTGAGCGAGGGGACGTCCGTATCTTGCGAAAGATGAAGCTGGCATCTGCCTGGGCTCCCCTGCCCGTGCTTGCGGCGCTGCTTTTGGGCGCGGCACCGATGGCGGGCTGCGGTGCACAGATCGATCGGCATGGGCACGTCTTCATCGATGTGGACCTCGATCAGATCAGGCCCGGTATGTCGAAAGAACAGGTCAAGACCGTCCTCGGCTCGCCCGACACGACGAGCACCATCGGCGGCGACGCCTACTACTACATCTCTACCACGACCAAGACCGTCGCCTTCCTCAAGCCTCGCGAGATCGACCGCCAGGTGGTCGCCGTCTATTTCGACGGGACCGAAAGCGTCCGGCAGGTCGCGCACTACGGCATGAAAGACGGCATCGTCGTCGATTATTATAAGGGCGAGACGCCGGCCCGCGGCAAGGATCTCACCCTTGTCGAGCAGATCTTCGGCAACATCTCCAACCGCAAGATGTTCAAGGATCAGCAACAAGGCGGCAGCGGCCCGAGCGGCATTCCGGGCATCTAGTTCGCGCGCTCTGCGAGGCAGCTCACACTTCATTGGCTCCATGTAAAAAAGGACCTCGCCCCAATCCGGAGCGAGGTCCTCTCAGTTCCTATGCAGTGCCTGCGCCTAGTGGTGGGCGAGGACCGCGAGCAGCAGCAGCGCCACGATGTTCGTGATCTTGATCATCGGGTTCACCGCCGGGCCGGCCGTATCCTTGTAAGGATCGCCGACCGTATCGCCGGTCACCGCCGCCTTGTGGGCGTCGGAGCCCTTGCCGCCGTAATTGCCGTCCTCGATGTATTTCTTGGCGTTGTCCCAGGCGCCGCCGCCTGCCGTCATGGAGATAGCGACGAAGAGGCCCGTGACGATCACACCGAGAAGCATGGCGCCAAGCGCCGAGAACGCGGCGCTCTTACCGGCAATCCAGTTGATGACGAAGAAGAACACGACCGGCGACAGCACCGGCAACAGCGATGGGACGATCATCTCCCTGATCGCCGCCTTGGTGAGCAGGTCGACCGCACGCCCATAGTCCGGACGTTCGGTGCCCTTCATGATGCCGGGCTTCTCCTTGAACTGACGGCGCACCTCCTCGACGATGGCCGACGCCGCACGCCCCACCGCCGTCATGGCGATGCCACCAAACAGGTATGGCAGCAGGCCGCCAAGGAAGAGACCCACGACGACATAAGGATTGGACAGGCTGAAAGTGGCATCCACGCCGCCGAAATACGGGAACTTGTCGGCGTTGGCGGCGAAGTATTTGAGGTCCTCAGTATAGGCCGCGAACAGCACCAGGGCGCCGAGGCCAGCTGAGCCGATGGCATAACCCTTGGTCACCGCCTTGGTGGTGTTGCCGACGGCGTCGAGGGCATCGGTGGTCTTGCGGGTTTCCTCGGGCAATCCGGCCATTTCGGCAATGCCGCCGGCGTTGTCGGTGACCGGGCCAAAGGCATCGAGCGCCACGATCATGCCGGCAAGCGCTAGCATGGTGGTGACCGCGATGGCGATGCCGAACAGTCCGGCAAGCCCGTAGGCGACGATGATCGCCCCCATGATCACCAGCGCCGGAAGCGCCGTCGATTCGAGCGAGATGGCGAGGCCCTGGATGACGTTGGTGCCATGGCCGGTGACGGAGGCCTTGGCGATCGACTGCACCGGGCGGTAATTCGTGCCGGTGTAGTACTCGGTGATGACCACGATCAGTGCGGTCACCACGAGACCCACGGCGCCGCAGAGATACAGCGATTGGCCGGTGAAGCTGACGTCGCCAATCTTCATGGCCGTGTCCATGCCGACAAGCCAAGCGGTGAGCGGCCAGAGCGCGATAAGCGACAGGACGCCGGTTGCAATCACGCCCTTGTAGAGGGCGCCCATGATCGATTGGCTCTTGCCGAGCCGGACGAAATAGGTGCCGATGATTGAGGTGATGACGCACACCGCGCCGATGGCCATCGGATAAATCATCATCTCCAAGACGCGGTCGCCGCCGGCAAAATAGATCGACGCGAGGACCATGGTGGCAACCACCGTCACCACATAAGTCTCGAACAGGTCCGCCGCCATGCCGGCGCAGTCGCCGACATTGTCGCCCACGTTGTCGGCGATGGTCGCCGGGTTGCGCGGGTCGTCCTCGGGAATGCCGGCTTCGACTTTACCGACGAGATCGCCGCCCACGTCGGCACCCTTGGTGAAGATGCCGCCGCCAAGACGGGCGAAGATGGAGATCAGCGAAGCACCGAAGCCAAGGGCCACTAGCGCGTCGATAACTTGCCGTGAGGCCGGGGCGTAGCCAATGACCTGTGTGAGCACGAAGAAATAGATGGCAACGCCGAGAAGCGCGAGACCGGCCACAAGCAGTCCGGTAATGGCGCCTGCGCGGAAGGCGATGCTCAAACCACCAGCCAAACTCTTGGTGGCGGCTTGGGCGGTTCTGACATTGGCGCGCACGGAAACGTTCATGCCGACGAATCCGGCGGCGCCCGACAGGATGGCGCCCACGGCGAACCCGATCGCCGGCGGGAGACCGAGCAAGAAGTAAAGGGCGATGAAGATCAGCACACCAACAATGGCAACGGCCTGATATTGGCGATTGAGATAAGCTTGCGCGCCCTCTTGGATCGCCGCGGCGATCTCTTGCATGCGCGCCGTGCCTGGATCCGCGGCGAGAACGGCCCTGGTTGTCCAGACGCCGTACGCGATGGAAAGCGCACCGCAAGCGATAATCAGATAGAGAACCCAGGTCATGACAGTCCCCGTCTATTGGGTTGATTTGGAAACGAGGGATGCGCGGCTGCAAGGATGACACGGTTACCGTGTCGGCAGCTGCGTTGCCCCCGAAGCGAACTTAAGCCGGGCGGAAAATGCCAAAGTTGTGAGGCGTTAGCAACAGACTGCCGCATGAAGCGGCATTTTGATCACAAAGGTTTGCCGCCACCTCAGAAGTGACTGAATCCCTTGTGTTTTAGCTCAAGGGGGTACCCCTTGCCGTCCAGCACGGTAAGCCCGTCCTCCGCTGCCAGGACCGTCCCGAGGCCGGTAAAGCCGGCGCCATTGGCCTCCGCCTCCGATTCGAAGCCAGGGGCGGACTTCTCCGAGACTGCAACCACGACCCCGTAATCGTCGCCGGCGGTGATGAGCGTGGGGAGCAGTTCGGGCTCACACGAGAGGACTTTCTGGGCGGGGCCGGAGAACGGCACGCGCGCCGTTTCGATCCGCGCACCGACATGCGACACCTGACAGAGCTTCTCCGTGTCGCCCACGAGCCCATCGGAGACGTCAATGGCGGCTTGAGCAAAGTTGCGGACGAGTATTGCAAGCGCGGTGTTCACTGCTGGGCGGCGATAGCGATCGACGAGAGCGGCGACGTCCTCGTCGCTCAGTCCCCAGGTCTTGGCAAGCTCCGGTTCACGCAAGAGCCGAAGACCGAGATAGGCATCGCCGATGGTGCCACTCACATAGAGCCGGTCGCCTGGCTTTGCGCCAAGCCGCAGGACGGCGTGCTGATGCGAGACGAGGCCAAGAGCTGTGATGGTGATGGTCGGGGGGCCGGGTGACGCCGTGGTGTCGCCGCCGATCAGGCTGATGCCGGTGTGCGCTTGGACTTCGCCAAGCCCGGCAGCAAAACCTTCGAGCCAATCCGTGGAGATGTCGGCCGGAAGCGCGAGCGACAATGTGTAGGTGTAGCCGCGGGCGCCCTTGGCTGTCAGGTCGGAGAGGTTCACCGCCAGGGCCTTGTGGCCCACGGTTACCGCCGGATCGTCTTTCAGAAAGTGCACGCCTTCGATCAGCGTGTCGCAGGTCACCACGAGTTCGTGGCCTTCGGTGACCATGAGCACGGCGGCATCGTCGCGCAGTCCCAGCGCGCCCGTTTCTCTCGCGAGCGGCGCGAAGATCCGGGCGATGATATCGAACTCGCCTTCGTGGGGCATGTTTCCCTTCTACTTTGCGTCTGCGTCGCGCGCGGCAAAGTCTTGCGGCCGCGCCTTGCGCGCGAGACGGTCGAGAATGCCGTTCACCACCTTGGGCTCGTCCTCGCCGAAGAAGGCATGGGCGATATCGACATATTCGGTGATGACCACACGGGCTGGAACGTCGCTGCGCATGAAAAGTTCAAAGGCGCCGGAGCGCAGGATCGCGCGCAAAATGGAATCGACGCGGGTAAGGCGCCAGCCTTGGGCCAGTTGCTGATCGATCTTGGGGTCGAGTTGGCGCTGCTCGCGGACCACCCCTTCGACAAGATCGCGAAAGAAGACGGCTTCGGCCTCGCAATATTGATCGCCTTCGACCTCCTGGCCGAGGCGATGCGCTTCGAATTCGGCGACCACGGCGTTCAGGTCGATCCCGGTCATGTCCATCTGATAGAGGGCCTGGACGGCCGCAAGGCGCGCGGCGCTGCGGGTGACGGCTCGGTTTGGCGTTGCGGCGCGTTCGGCCATCCGGGCTAGCGCCGGCTCGCGGAGGAGAAATGCTGCTCGAGGCGCATCAGGGTGAGGCAGGCGCGCGCCGCGTCACCGCCTTTGTTGCGTCCATCGACGGATGCCCGTTCCCAGGCCTGCTCGCGGCTCTCACAGGTGATGATGCCTGAGCCGATGGGCACGCCATGCTCGATAGCTAGCTGATTGAGGCCGGCGGCCGATTCGCGCGCCACGATTTCGTAATGGCTGGTCTTGCCGCGGATGACGCACCCGAGCGCGATGCAGGCCCGATGGCGCCCCGCGCGGCCGACAAAGCCGTTGGCGAGCGCCAAGCTGAGCGCTAACGGAATCTCGAGCGCGCCCGGCACCGCGATCCGCTCATACTCGATCTGATTGCCGCGCAGCTCATCAATGGCGCCGCGGGCGAGCTCATCGGCGATGTCCTCGTAGAAGCGGGCTTCGACGATGAGAACCGAATTCGTGCCTTTGCGGGTCATGGTGTCGGCTCCAGCCCGCACTGCCCGGCGACCTTCAGGCCATAGCCTTCGAGGCCGACGATCTTGCGGGCCGGCGAGTTCGACAGCAGCACCATCTCCCGCACGCCGAGATCGAGCAGGATCTGCGCGCCAATGCCGTACTCCATCAGTCGCGGCAGGCCTTTGCCGTTGGCCGCTTGGGTGAAGCGCGCGGAGATGGCGTCTGGCCGGGACTCCCGGATCAGGACGATCACGCCGCGGCCCTCCTGACCAATGATCTCCATGGCCTTGTGCAGCGGGCTCTCATGGGCGCCGCCAGAGGCGAAGAGATCGTCGAGGGTGTTCATGGCGTGCACCCGCACCAGCACCGGGCCGCCGGAGGACACGTCGCCTTTGACCAGGGCGATATGCTCGGCCGGATCGACCGTCGTTGCATAGACCTTGGCTTGGAACTCGCCGCCAAAGGGGCTGTCCAGCGTGGTCTCCGCCACGACGTTGACCAGGTGGTCGTAGCGCAGGCGATAGGCGATGAGATCGGCGATGGTGGCGATCTTCAGCTCGTGGGTTTGGGCGAAGGTCACCAGATCGGGCAGCCGGGCCATGGTGCCGTCGTCGTTCATGATCTCGCAAATGACCCCTGCCGGATAGAGTCCGGCGAGGCGGGCGAGATCGACGGCCGCTTCGGTATGGCCGGCGCGGACCAGAACGCCGCCCTCCTTGGCAAGCAGCGGAAAGACGTGGCCGGGCGTCACGACGTCGCGATGATCCTTGGTCGGATCTATGGCAACGGAGATGGTGTGCGAGCGGTCATGGGCGGAGATGCCGGTCGAGACCCCTTCCCGCGCCTCGATGGACACGGTGAACGCGGTCGAATGGCGCGAGCGGTTGGAGCGCGACATTAATTCGAGGCGGAGTTGCTTCGCCCGATCCGGCGTCAGCGCGAGGCAGATGAGGCCTCTTCCGTGCTTGGCCATGAAGTTGATGGTGTCAGGCGTGGCCATCTGCGCGGGGATGACGAGATCGCCCTCGTTCTCGCGCTCCTCGGCATCGACGAGGATGAACATCTTGCCGTTGCGGGCGTCCTCGACCACCTCCTCGATCGGCGAGAGGAATTGGCGGTGCGCGGTCCTACTCGGTGTCTTACTCAAAGCGGTCACGGCCTCGGGCCTTCATACTGCGCCAGGCGCGCGGCGTAGCGCGCGAGCAGGTCGACTTCAAGGTTTACCAGATCGCCGGGCCGACGGTCTCCCCAGGTGGTATGGCTCAAAGTGTAAGGAATGATGTTCACGCCGAAGCGTTGGCCGTCGACCTCGTTAACGGTCAGCGAAACACCGTTCAGCGCGATGGAGCCCTTCGGGGCAATGAAACCGGCCAGTCCAGCCGGCGCCTCGATCAGGACCCTGACGCTGTGGCCGTCGGGATAGCGTGAGACGACTTTCGCGCGGCCATCAACATGTCCTGTGACGATATGCCCGCCGAGTTCTTCGCCAAGGCTGAGCGCGCGTTCCAGGTTGATCTTCTGTCCGATCTGCCAGTCGCCGAGTGTCGTATGGCCAAGCGTTTCGTTGGAGACCTCGACGGTGAGCATGCAGCCTTTGCCCTTGGCCTTGTCGATCTCAACCAAGGTCAGGCAGCAGCCGTCGCACGCGACCGAGGCGCCCTCCTCCAAGCTCTTGGGCTTGTAAGGCGCGCCGATCACAAAGCGCGAGTCTTGCCGCGCCAGAAGCGTTCCTATGCCGCTGATAATGCCAGTGAACATGTTCGTACCCGGCGCCACCACGTCATTCGGTCAGGCCCGAAGGATCGTGTGGCTGTGAGAGTGAAATGGCCGCTTGCCGTGAGCCGATCAAGCCCGTCGCCGGCAAACGGCGTGAGACCGTCGGCGCCGGCGGGCTCAGGCCCCTGGTAGATCACCGCGTCGTCGACAAAATCGCCATCGAGGAAGGCGCGCGCCACGGACGGGCCGCCCTCCACCAAGACGCGGGTGATCCCACGATGGGCAAGCGTTTCCAGCGCATCTTGCACGTCGATCAGACCATGGTCGTCAACCGGCACGGGAACGATTTCGGCGCCGTGGGCGTGCAGCGCGTCGGCGGTCGCATGAGAACCTCCCGCGGCGCAGAGGAGCCAAACGGGCACCATGGTGTCGTCGAACAGCCTGGCGTCCAACGGCGTGCGCAAGCGCCGGTCGAGAACGACGCGCACGGGCGAGCGGCAGGACATGCCTGGCAGGCGGCAGGTGAGCGTCGGATTGTCGGCGGTGACGGTACCGCGACCGACCAGGATCGCATCGTTTCTCGCGCGCAGGAGATGCCCATGAGCGCGGGCATCCTCGCCGGTAATCCAGACCGGGGCACCATGGCCTTGCGGCATCAGCCCGTCGGCGCCGACCGCAACCTTCAGCGTGACGGCGGGGCGCCCATAGGCGACGCGCACAAGATGACCGAGGGTGACGGCGGCGGCCTCATTTGAGAGCACGCCTTCCTCGACCGCGATGCTCGCGGCCTTCAGGCGCTCGATGCCGCGTCCCCCGGTTCTGGGATCGGGATCGCGCAATCCGATGACGACGCGTTTGGGCTTTGCCGCGACGATCACATCGCTGCAGGCGAGCCCGCGGCCACTCTCATGGGCGCAAGGCTCCAAGGTCACGTAAATGGTGCTGCCTTCGGTCTTGGCGCCGGCCTGCTCCACGGCGATGGCCTCGGCATGGGGTCGCCCGCCCGGCGCCGTCCAGCCGCGCCCGGCAATCTCCCCGGACGGCATGACGACAATCGCCCCGACCGACGGATTGGGCCAGGCCTGCCCCAACCCGCGCCGCGCAAGCACGACGGCTTGGGCCATGTGCTCCTCGTCATTCATGGGCATGGAATCGGGTCCGGCCTAATCTTCGTCAGCGGTGGCTGGATCGGAATCGGCATCGTCGTCCTCGCCTTCGGTCCCGGCAAGCTCGCCGAGCAGCGCCTCGAAATCCTTGGCCTCGCGGAAGTTCTTATAGACGGAGGCGAAGCGCACATAGGCCACGTCGTCGAGGCCCTTCAGCGCTTCCATCACCAGATGGCCGATGGTCTCGGAGCGAATGTCGCTCTCGCCCATACTCTCGAGGCGGCGCACGATGCCGCTGACCATGCGCTCGATCCGCTCCGGATCCACGGGCCGCTTGCGCAGCGCGATCTGCACGGAGCGCATCAGCTTGTCGCGGTCGAACGGAGTCCGGCGATTGCTGCGCTTGACCACCGTCAGCTCGCGCAGCTGCACCCGTTCGAATGTGGTAAAGCGGCCGCCGCAATCCGCACAGATGCGGCGGCGTCTGATCGTGGTGTTATCCTCGCTCGGGCGAGAATCCTTCACCTGCGTGTTGCCGCTGCCGCAATAGGGGCACCGCATGGGCCACCGCCCTCCCCTTGTTCACCGTCAGGCCGGAGGCTTACTCGTAGATCGGATGACGCTCGCAGAGCTCGATGGCGCGCTGCTTCACATTCTCCTCGATGCTCGCATTGCCCTCGTCGCCATTGGCAGCGAGACCATCGAGCACTTCGAGAATCATATTGCCGACCGACTGGAACTCGGCGACGCCGAAGCCGCGCGTGGTGCCGGCGGGCGAGCCGAGACGGATGCCCGAGGTGATCATCGGCTTCTCGGGATCGAACGGCACGCCGTTCTTGTTGCAGGTGATGTGGGCGCGGCCGAGCGCGATCTCCGCGACCTTGCCGGTCAGCTTCTTCGGCCGGAGATCCACCAGGATCAGATGCGTGTCGGTGCCGCCGGAGACGAGCGCGAGCCCGCCCTTGACCAGGGTCTCGCCGAGCGCCTTGGCGTTGTCGATGACGTTCTGGGCGTAGAGCTTGAAGGATGGCTGGAGCGCCTCGCCGAAGGCCACGGCCTTACCGGCGATGACATGCATTAGCGGCCCGCCTTGCAGGCCGGGGAACACGGCGGAGTTGATCTTCTTGCCGAGGTCTTCGTCGTTGGAGACGACCATGCCCGAGCGCGGACCGCGCAGCGTCTTGTGTGTGGTCGTGGTGCAGACATGGGCGTGCGGCAGCGGGCTCGGATGGAGGCCCGCCGCAACGAGGCCGGCGAAATGCGCCATGTCCACCAGAAGATACGCGCCGACGGAATCGGCGATCTCGCGGAAGCGTTTGAAGTCGATCTGGCGCGGATAGGCGGAACCACCGGCGATGATGAGGGCCGGCTTGTGCTCCTTGGCGAGCCGCTCGACTTCGTCGTAGTCGATGAGGTTGGTGTCCTTGGTCACGCCATATTGGACGGCGTTGAACCATTTGCCGGACATGTTCGGCGGCGCGCCGTGGGTCAAGTGGCCGCCGGCCGCCAGGCTCATGCCGAGCACGGTGTCGCCCGGCTTGAGGAGCGCCAGAAATACAGACTGGTTGGCCTGCGAGCCCGAGTGGACCTGAACGTTGGCGAAGTTGCAGTTGAACAGCCGCTTAGCGCGGTCGATGGCGATTTGCTCGACGACGTCCACATATTGGCAGCCGCCGTAATAGCGGCGCCCGGGATAGCCTTCGGCGTATTTATTGGTGAGGAGCGTTCCGACCGCGTCGAGCACGGCACGCGAGACGATGTTCTCCGAAGCGATCAGCTCGATTTCGTTCTGCTGACGCTCGTGCTCGTTCTCGATGGCATCCCAGACTTCGGGATCGGTCTCTTCCAAGTGCTTGGTGAAAAAGTCGCTCTCACGCGCCTCCGCGCGCCGAATATCACTGGCCGTCATGGCTACTGCTCCTCGAGCTCAATCATAATCCCGCATGGCCCAGAGGCCGGATGCCCTCGGGTTATCCTCCCGCGCGGCGCCTCCTAGGCACGTTTGGCTGGCCTTACCATATGTCGCGCAGGCGCGCCAGCAACACCCAAGCGATAGACCGGTTTGGCCCAGCCTAACCCGCGCGGGGTGAAAAACCAACGGCCCTACAGAGTCTTAGAAAGGATACCCGGACAGAGTTTTCGTTTAGCTCGCGGCCACGAGCTTCACAATGCCGCTAGTGATGATGTAGAGGCCGACAGAGATGACGATGGCGGCAAAGGTGCTGGCGAGCGTCCGCTTGTGGGTCGCGAGCTGCGCGTTGACCCGCGTGCCCAGCAGCGTGCCCAGGACACCGCCCACGATGACCAAGGCCGCGAGCCGCCAATCCACGAGCCCCGAGAAGGCATAACTGGTGGCGGTGGCGAGACCGAAGGCGGTCACGGCGAACAGCGAGGTGCCGATGGCGTTCTGCAGGGCCATGCCGGTGGCAAGCATCAGCCCAGGCACGATGAGGAAGCCGCCGCCAATGCCGAAGAAGCCGGACAGGAGCCCGACCCCTGCCCCGAAGAGCAGCAGTCGCGGCAAGAGACGCCCTGCGCTTTCGGCGGTGAGGCGCACGTCGTGGCCGGCCGGCTTGGGCCGTACACTGAGCATGTAGATGCCCACCCCGATCATCACGACGCCGAACAGCGCCAGCAGCTCCGCGCCGCCGAGCTGCTTGCCGAGGCTCGCGCCGGCGAAGGCCCCGGCCACGCCCGCCGCGGTGAAGACCAGCGCGCATGGCCATTTCACCGTGCCGAGACGTGCGTGGGTCGCCAGCCCCGCGCCGGCATTGAAGGCGACCGCGACCGCCGCCGATCCAATGGCCACATGGGCCGAAGGCACGCCCACGACATAGACGAGCAGCGGCACGGCGAGGACCGAGCCGCCACCGCCGATGAGTCCCAAGGTGATGCCGACAAGAGCGCCGGAGCCCAAGAGCAGCATCACGGGCACGACGCCGAGCGGCATGGCAGCAAGGGGCATGGCAGCGAGGGGCACGGCAATAAGAGGCATGGCTGCGAGGGGCATGGACGTCAGGCCCCGGCCGCCGGGCGGTTCCAGGGCATGACCTCGAGGAGTTTCGCCATGCCGCACCAGCCGGAGACCCCGCCGAAGATCAGGCCCGCGCCGACGAGCCCGGCCAGCCCGTAGAAGGCGGGCGTGGCGAAGGCGCCAAGCAGCACGAAAGCGAGGATAAGGCTGCCGGCCGCGATCATGACCTGGCGGTAGATCTCGATGGGCTGGCTCTTGTCGGTGACCACGGGTAGGCCCGCCCGCTTCCAGGCATCGATGCCGCCGGAGAGGATATAGGCCTCGCATGGCGCGGCCTCCTTCAAACGGGCCGCGGCGTTGGCGGTCCGCATGCCGGAGCGGCAATGAAAGATGATCGGGGCATTGACGCCCGCGTAATTGGTCATCTGTGCGAGCGGCCCATGATGGGAACCGGGAATGTGCTCGCGGGCGCGCTCCTCGGTGGCGCGAATGTCGATCAGGGTCGCGCCTTGCTCGATGAGGCGCTTGGCGTCGGTCGGGTCGATCGTGGGAAGGCTCATGGGGCGCTCCGTGAACTTGCGTTTCTTTCTGGATTAGGTGTCGCTGCAGTAGAGCTTCTGGAGGAAGCCGAGCAGAAGCTCGGTGCGCGGCTCGGCGATCCGGTACCAGAGCGTCTGGCCCTCGCGCCGGAATTCGACGAGCCCCTCCTCGCGCATCTTGGCGAGATGCTGGGACGTGGCGGACTGGGAGAGGCCCGCCGCCTCGGCCAACGTACCGACGCTGGCCTCGCCCCATTCCACCAGCTTGCACAGCACCATGAGCCGGCGCTCGTTGGCGAGCGCCCGCAAGATGCCCGCCACCATCGTGGCGTTGGCCTCGAACGTGGCGAGATCGGCTGGGGCGTGCGGCATGGATCGGTTCCTCTCTATTAGCACTTGCTAATTTAGTGGCCGCTAATATAATAGTCAACAGAGATCGAGACTTTCCTTTGAAAAAGGAGCCTTCCGAACATGCCCACTACCCCCACCATCCAAGCTTTCTTCGACGAGCCGACCAATACGGTGAGCTATCTCGTGGCCGATCCGGCGACGAAGCGCGCGGCGATCGTCGACCCGGTGCTCGACTACAACCACGCCAGCGGCAAAGCCTCGACCAGATCGGCCGACACGATCCTCGCTGCCGCCGACAAGGCCGGTCTGACGATCGACTGGGTGTTGGAGACCCACGCCCATGCCGACCATCTGTCGGGGGCGCCTTACATCAAGGTCAAGACCGGAGCCAAAGTCGGCATAGGCGAGCATATCCGCGACGTGCAGAAAATCTTCCGGCCGGTGTTCAACGCCACCGATTTGAGCGGCGACGGTAGCGAGTTCGATCGCCTGTTTGCCGATGGCGAGCGCTTTGTGCTCGGCTCGCTCGAGGTCGAGGTGATGCATGTCCCCGGACACACGCCCGCGGACGTCGCCTACAAGATCGGTGACGCCGTGTTTGTCGGCGACACGCTGTTCATGCCGGACTACGGCACGGCCCGCGCTGACTTCCCCGGTGGGGATGCACGGATCCTCTACCGGTCGATCAGGCGGCTCCTGACTTTGCCGGCCGAGACGCGGCTTTTCATATGCCACGACTATAAGGCGCCGGGCCGGGACCAATATGCCTGGGAGACCACGGTGGGCGAGGAGCGTGAGCACAACGCCCATGTCAAGGACGACGTCAGCGAGGACGCGTTCGTCGCCATGCGCGAGGCCCGTGACGCGACGCTTGCCGCCCCCCAGCTGCTGATGCCGTCGATCCAGGTCAACATGCGCGCCGGCCATCTGCCGCCGCCCGACCCGAACGGGATTCAGTATCTCAAGATCCCGGTGAAGCTCTCGGCTTAAGACCTAGGTCCGAGCTGGTGCGCGTCGCTTCCCCAACGCGCGCCAACGCAAGAAGGCCATCCAGGAAACCTGGATGGCCTTCTTGAATCTGCACTGTCTTGCGTGGGCCTAATACGCCGAGGCGTAGGCGCCCGCGGTGTCGTGATTGTAGATATCGGGACGGAAGTGCACCTGCCCGTCCGGCGTTGCCCAGGCGCTGATATAGGCGAGATGGACGGGGATCTTCGGCGTGGGCACGTTTACCTGCTGCCCGTTGTGCTTCATCGAATCGATGCGGGCGAGGTTCCAGTCCGGATTGCCGCGCAAAATCCACGCGACCAGGTGATCGACATTGTGCACGCGCACGCAGCCCGAACTCTCAAAGCGCACCGCCTTGCCGAACAGGCTCTTAAGCGGCGTGTCGTGCAAATAGACCGCATCCTTGTTGGGGAAGTCGATCTTCACGAAGCCAAGGGAGTTTTCCTCCCAGGGCTGCTGCCGGAAATTGTAGGTGTAGACGGCCTCGCCGAACCAATCGATCTGCCGCGCGTCGAGCGGATTGCCCTGCGCATCGAAGGCCTCCATGTGATAGGCCGCGAGCATGTTTTGACCATTCTGCGCGAATTGGCGACCCTTGGGGACGAGATCCTTGTGGATGATGCTGCGGGGCACATACCAATAAGGATTGAACTTGATCTGGTTGATCTTGCTGGATAGCTCGGGTGTCGGCCGCTCGATCTTGCCGACCACGGCGGCTTGGCGCTGCGCCACGCGGCCGCCTTCGACCGCTTCGACCTGCGCCGCCGGGATGTTGACCAGGACGTACCGGCTGCCGGTTCTCGGCGCGAGCTTCCGTAGCCGCGCCAAGCTGCCCTGAAGCTGTGCCAAACGCACATTCGCTGGGACATTGAGCGCTTCCACCGTCGCCTTGGAGTCGATGACACCCGTGGGCGGCAGACCATGGCGCGCTTGAAAGCGTTTCACCGCCGCCACGACCGCTGCGTCGTACTGCTCGGGAACGCTCATGCCGACGAGGTCCCCGCCAATCTCGAGGCGGCGATGCAGCGTGACGATCTCAGGACCGCTCGAGCCCGGCTTCATGGCCACGGCGGGGACATTGGGCCAGCCGCCTTGCGCGACGATGCCCTTGTACTTCTGAATCGCGGCTTGGGTCGCTGCGATGTTCTGCGTGGCCAAAGTGGGCGTACTCAACGCCGGATTGACGATCATCGCGACCTCGGGATCGCCCCGAGGCAGTTCCGATTTGTGCGAGTCATGGCTCTCCGTACGAAGTGAAGAGCCGCCGCCAAACAGACCGCCAAAGAGACCGCCACCGCCGCCGGAACCGGTGTTCGGCTGAGGTGAATTCTGTGTCTGGTTATTGTCCCTGCCGGCGCCGCCCTTGAACCAGTTGAAGGGTCCGGCGGTCGATGGCTGGACGGTCGCGGCCAGAAGCACTGCGGCGAGGCTCGCGGCCGCGATCCTCGCGCCGCTCGCGTGAGTGTCCGTTGACTTGGGCATTGCGCCGCTCCCCGTCGTTGCGGCCTCTGGTCCGAGCTTAACTATAAGCGCTTTGGGCCGGCCGCTCTACTGGTTTCGAGCCTGATGAACTCATGCTTGATTTCACAAATTCTTTAACCAAGACTGAGTTCCGTGGGCGCTTCTGGCAGGCCGGCGGCAGAAAACGCCGCTCCTTACCTTGGAATGCTTCCCTCTTCGGAGGCCCCGACCGCCACGGATACATGGCGCGGCGACTCTCGACCTTCAATATTGCTGAGAATTGGGGCGAATTTGCGCTGTGGTCTCGCCTGCAAAGGAAACGCCCCGGCGGATGTTGATCCCCCGGGGCGCCAAAATCGCAGATCGCGAGATTTTCTAGAGCTGGTAGCGGATCTGGTCCGTCCAAAAGCGCTCCAGGCGGATCAGAGCCTTGTTGAGCACTTCCAGGTCGTCCTGTCCGATGCCGCCGACCTGCTCCAGAGAGCGCAACTGGCGCTGGAACAGACCGTTGACCACCTTGGAGACCTCCTGGCCCTTGTCGGTGAGGCTCACCCGCACGGAGCGGCGGTCGGTGGTCGAACGCTGGTGATGGATGTAACCGGCATCGACCAGCTTCTTGAGATTGTACGAGACGTTCGAGCCGAGATAGTAGCCACGGCTCGTAAGTTCGCCGGCCGTCAACTCGGCATCCCCGATATTGTACAGCAGCAGAGCCTGCACGCTGTTCACATCGGCGCGGCCGAGGCGCTCGAATTCGTCTTTGATGACATCAAGCAGCAATCGGTGAAGCCGCTCAACGAGCTTTAAGGAAACAAGATAACGCCCTTTGAGGTCTTCCGCCCCATCGGTGCTCACATGCGTCCCTATATTCAGGGCTACATTCATCGCCTACCCTCATTAGTTGTTGTTAAACCCCAACTTGATGAGGACTATAGGCTTGGCTGACCTAAAATGAGCTTAAGCGAGACGCTTAAGATTGCATGAAATTCTAGTATTAATTCTTGTTGATGTTGGTGCTTTTCCGCCAAATCTATGGGCCGGGCTCGCGCTCGTCGAGTTCGAGCTCGCCTTGGATCGGCGTTGAGAAGAGCCGTGCGACCTCCTGATCGTCGACCTCCTCGAGCGTGGCCGGGTCCCACTGCGGCGCCCGCCCCTTGCCAGCGATCCGCGCATCGATCCCTTCGCGAAAATCGTGGCTTTCGATGAGGTGCGAGGCCAGCCGGAACTCCAGCTTGAGCGCCTCGGCAAGGCTGAGCGACTTGCCGGCCTGCATCTGCGCCAAGGCGATCTTCAGGGACGTGGGCGACTTCTTGCGCAGCTCGGCCGCGGTCTCCTTGGCCCAGTCGGCGTCTTCACCGTCCTCGGCATCGAGACGGGCCAGGATGTCTTCCACGGAGCCCGCGGAGAACGTGCGGTTGATCGCGGGTGTGTGATGCACAAGCTCGCCCTCGCCCGGATCGCGGTGCAGCCCGTCGAGAAGCCTGTCGATCGGATGGTTGTCGGCCAGCGCGGCCTTGATCACCCCGAAATCACTGGAGGGAATGGTGTGACTGACGAGCCGAAGGCGATGCGCGTCCGCCGGGCCGATGCTGGCGCCGGTGAGAGCCAAATAGGTGCCCATCCAGCCCATCAGCCTGGGGAGGAAATACGTGCCGCCGATATCCGGCAGAAAGCCGATGCCCACTTGTGGCATGGCGAAGCGATATCCCTCCCCCGCAACGCAATGGGTGCCCAGAAGCGAGATGCCAATGCCGCCGCCATAGACGAGCCCGTTGATCAGCGGGACGTTGGGCCGGATAAATTTCTCCAGCACCCAGACATGGCTGTAGGCGCTGCGGTAGAATTCCCGAATGGCCTCGGTGGCGCCTTGCTGGTTCAGCGCGTTCAGGACTTTGAGATCGCCGCCGCTACAGAAGACGGTGGGGTGGGAGGATTGCATCACCACGCCATAGATTTGCGGCGCTGGAGCCCAGCGCTGATAGTTGGCGCTCAAGGCTTCGAACATTTCGCGGGTGAGCGCGTTTAATCTGTCAGGCCGGTCCAGGGTCACCACCCCGGCGCGGTCGTTCTCTTCGAAGGTGATGCCAAGCACTTCGGACAAACGCGATGATCCTCCGCCAATTCCGCCCAAATCGAGGTCTACAAAGGCTTGGCGCAGCTAGCATCCCGCGGCTGAAACCACAAGCTCTGGCAGGGACTCAGTGAGTGGTGCGTTGATCTGGGACCACAAATTTTTGCTCGTCGTCGCGGGGCTCGTCATGGTCGCGATGCCCTTGCATGCCCAGGAGGCTGTGCCGCCTGTGCCCGAGCGTAATCCGATGCGCGGCGGCGAGGCGGTCGCCGAGACAGCCACGCCGGGGCCGGATCTGAAGCCCGATCTGCCGGGCGATAAGCCGACGGTTCCTTGGCAGGATCCCAAAGTCGCCGCCGCCCGCGCGGCTTGCGCCGAAATGCTGGCCGACATCCCGCTCGACTACGATCAACTCGACCCGATCAAGACGGGGATTTGCGGCGCACCGGCGCCGATCCTGGTCCGGTCGATCGGCGATCCGGCAGTAGCGATCACGCCCCCCGCCACGATGACCTGCACGCTCGCGGTGGCATTGGACGCTTGGCTCAAGGACACGGTCCAACCGGCGGCGTCGGTGCTCGGATCAAGCGTCGTCAAAATGCGCAACGCATCGTCCTACAAATGCCGCAACCGCTACGGTGGCGCCAACACCACAATCAGCGAGCACGCGCTTGCCAATGCGCTCGACATTTCGGAGTTCGTGTTCGCTTCCGGCCAACGCTACAAAGTCTTGGGGAACTGGCACTACGGCGCCAGCGCCGGCGTCCCACTCGCGCCCGAGCCGCCGCTGCCCAACCCTCAGCGTGTCGAAACGGCGTTGGCCGTCGAGGAGGCAAGAGTCTCGGAGGAGACAAGAGCGTCGGACGAGACGACCGGGGCCATCGTTGCCGTGTCGACCCGCCGCTCGTTCGGGAGCTCGCTTGCCGCGGTGACGAAGGTTAGAACCAATCCCTTCGTCAGGCCTACGCCGCCGCCCGTCGCCGAGCCGCCCCGCTCACCGCTCCCACAGCTATCCTCGGCAACCCGTTCTGAACGGCCATCCACGCGGCCACCCACCATGGCGGCGAGGATCAAATCGAACCCCTTTGTCAGCCCCCTGCCCCAGCCCCCGCAGGTTGACCCCCGCCCTGAACCGATCCCGGAGGACGAAGCGACGTCCGATGAGCCTGCTCCATCACGCACGCTTCAGGCCGGCGATGCCGCGTTGTTCTTGCGGGCGGTCCATGACGATGCCTGCAAGACCTTCGAGACCGTGCTCGGGCCCGAGGCGAACGCCGCACACAAGGATCACTTCCATTTCGACATGAAGAAGCGGCGCTATGTGAAGATTTGCGAGTAAGCCCGCATTTGCGCGGCAAACCATGTTTCCTGCTGCTTCTGGCAGCTTGCGCCACACAATGGTAGCCTCCATGGTTCCGTAAGACTTTGAGGATTTCGCGGCGTGGCCTCACCGTCCAAAGATAAGGCCGTTTCGTTGCGGACCGAGCGCGCCAAGCGCACGGGCGCCAAACCTGCCGATGCGCTCAAGCCCGGCTATCCTGCCACGCGGCTTCGGCGGAACCGGCGCGCCGACTGGTCGCGCCGCCTTGTGCGCGAAACGAGTCTCACGCCCGATGATCTGATCTGGCCGCTGTTCATCATCGACGGTGAGCGGGAACGTTCGGAAGTGGCGGCAATGCCGGGCGTGGCGCGGCTGTCGATCGATTTGGCCGTCAAAGCGGCCGAGGACGCGGCGACCATCGGCCTGCCGGCGATTGCGCTGTTTCCCAATACCGACCCAGCGCTCCGCGACGAGACGGCGAGCGAGGCTTTCAATCCCGGCAATCTCGTGTGCCGGGCGGTGCGCGCCATCAAGGAAGCGGTGCCGGAGATCGGCATCATCTGCGACGTCGCCCTCGATCCCTATACGAGCCACGGCCACGATGGGCTTCTCGACGAGGACGGCACGGTCGACAACGACAGGACTCTCGAGGTGCTGGTCACCCAGGCGCTCGTTCAGGCCGAGGCCGGCTGTGATATTTTGGCGCCGTCCGACATGATGGACGGCCGCATCGGCGCCATCCGGGCCGCGCTGGAAGCAAACGGCTTCACCGAGACGCAGATCCTGAGCTACGCGGCGAAATACGCCTCAGCGTTCTATGGACCGTTCCGCGACGCGGTGGGTTCGGGGGCGCAGCTCCGCGGCGACAAGAAGACCTATCAGATGGACCCGGCCAACGGCGATGAGGCCTTGCGCGAAGTCGCGCTCGACATCGCCGAAGGGGCCGACATGGTGATGGTCAAACCGGGGATCGCTTATCTCGACATCGTGTGGCGGGTGAAGGAGGCTTTCAAGGTGCCGACCTTCGTCTATCAGACCTCCGGTGAGTACGCGATGCTGGCGGCGGCCGCCGAACGTGGCTGGCTCGACCGCGATCGCGTGATCTTAGAAAACCTTATGGCCTTCAAGCGCGCCGGGGCCGACGCGATCTTCACGTATTTCGCGCCCGAGGTCGCGCGGCGCCTGAAAGATGGCGGCTAGTCGGTCACCTTCATATTGGTGAACAGCACCGTGGCGTCCTTGCTCTTGTCGAAATTGTCGCCCGAAACCCCGAAGCGCCAGCCGCCGTTCGGCGCCTGCCCCCTCAGCTCCCGCACCTTGGTGCCGTTGATGTAAAAGGCGAGCGTGTTGCCTTTAGCGTCGACGCGCAGCGTGTTCGAAGCGCCAGGGGACCTCTTGATCGCCGGCGAGTCGACATTGGCGGCAATGGTGCCGAGCCATGCGCCGTCTTGCTTGCGCGCGATCCAGAAGCGGCCATTGTTCAAAATGCCGAACTGGTAGTAGCTGCGGTTGTCCTCGCCCCAAAACAGAAGCCCCGCGCCCAGCACCGGCTGATCGGCGCCGGCCGGCCACACCGCCTCGGTGCAAATGTCGGCATCCTGGAGCGTGAAGGTGACGTTGAGGTTCGACTGCATATCGTCGGCGGGCAGCTTGAAAATGAAGGAGCCGTCCTTCACCTCGACCGTATCCTTATGAGACCAGCCGCCGGCATCGTCCTCGAACTTATCTTCGAAGATGATCTTGCTGCCGTCGCAAGCTAACGCCTGATCGCCAATGGCGACGAGCAGACCCGCGATCGCGAGCGCTAACACCGTTGTCCGCATCCCGGCTCCCATAAGCCCCATGGTGTTCAAAGAGAATCCTTAAACCGTCCGCCGGAACTCGGCAACCTGCGCGCCCGTTACGCCTCTCCTTTGCCCGTATCAAGGGCGGCGCGCTTGTTTGCGCGTGCGTTGCCCCCCATGTTGTGTGTGCCCACTTGGCCCCCGATTCGGAGAAACCATGACCGAGCACGACACCACCGGCGCACACGACAATTTTGGCGCGCAGCCGCATGCCTTCAATCCGGTGACGCAGCCGCAGTTGTTCGAGGCCGTCATCCGCAAACGCTGCGTCGCCTTCCTCATCGACGCGATCATCATTGCGCTCCTCTGGGCCGTTGCCGTGGTTGCGGTCACGATCCTCGGCGTCCTTACGCTGGGCCTCGCCTGGTTGCTCTTCGGGCTGATCTTTCCGGCGGTCGGCCTTGGCTACAACGCGCTCACCATCGGCGGCCCGAAGGCGGCAACGGTTGGCCAGCGCATGATGGGGCTCACCGTGCCCATGTGGTATGGCGGCAAGGTCACACCGCTGATCGCGGCCTTCCACGCGCTGCTGTTCTGGTTCTCCCTGGTGATCTTCTTCCCGATCCTGCTCTGGGCCTTTTTCGACCAGCGCAAACGCTGCCTCCACGACATCCTGGCGGGCGTGGTCGTCATCAATCGGCGCTAATTTGGAGCCATTCCAAGGTTTGAATTCGCGGCCAAGTTTTGATTTCGCGGCATTGTGACAGCCTCGGCGGATTGCGCGCCCCGCCTCCCATCGCCTAAGCTTGCTTCTGGATGACTTGGATTCGCTTCAGGTCGGTGGCTCGTGACAGAACACAAAAGTAATTTTCCGGAGTTCTACATCACCGCGCCGCAGCCCTGCCCTTATCTGCCGGGCCGGCTGGAGCGGAAGCTGTTCACGCATCTGACCCGGGACAAGCCGGGCTTCCTCATCGACAATTTGCTGAAAGGCGGGTTCCGGCGGAGCCAGAACATCGCCTACATGCCGTATTGCGACGCCTGCTCGGCCTGCGTGCCGGTGCGCATCCTGGTGGAGGAGTTCGAGCCCAAGCGCTCCTTGAGGCGCATCGCCCGGGACAATCTCGATCTGGTGGCGACCCGCATACCGGCGGCGCCGAGCTCTGAGCAATATTCGCTGTTCCGCGACTATATCGAGGCGCGCCACGCCGATGGCGGCATGGCCGAGATGAGCGTGCTCGACTATACGCTCATGGTCGAGGACAGCGTGGTGGAGACCTTCGTCACCGAGTACCGGCGCAAGCCGGACGAGACGGGCGAGACACCGCTCATTGCCGTGTCCCTGTGCGACCGGCTCAGCGACGGAATCTCCATGGTCTACAGCTTCTACGATCCCGATGTGCCAGCGCGCAGCCTGGGCACCTACATGATCCTCGACCATATCGAATTCGCGCGGCGCCAGGGCTATCCGTTCGTCTATCTCGGCTACTGGATCGAGGGCTCGCGCAAGATGCGCTACAAGGACCGCTTCCAGCCCCAAGAGCGCCTCACCGCCAAAGGCTGGGTGCGCAGCTAGTCGCCATCAGAACCTGTCGCCGAATTTGCCTGATTTCGGGAAGCCCCTGGGCGGCAGGCGTCCGGCTTGGGCGCGGGCGCCCCACCAATCGCGCAGCTCGGCGGAAGCGAGCGTGAAGGTCCGGTCGGCCGCGTCGAAATAGGTGAGACCTTCCTTCTTTGAGAAGGTCTTGGCGTCGGCCAGCCCGCCATCCTTGTAGCGCTGCAGGCGCACGCCCTTGCCGCGCGGCATCTCGGGCAGCTCCTTCAGCGGGAACAGAAGCAGCTTCCGGTTGTTGCCGATCACCGCGACGCTGTCGCCCTCGACCGGCACGCAGACGGCCGCCTCGTCGTCGCCCTTCACGTTCAGGATCTGCTTGCCCTTGCGCGTCATGGCGACGACCTCGTCTTCGGCCACGATGAAGCCGTGGCCGCTCTCGCTCGCCACCAGCAGCTTGCGATCCGGCTCATAGACGAACAGCTCGACGCAATCGCCGGCATCCTCGATGTCCACCATCAGGCGGAAGGGCTCGCCGTGTCCCCTGCCCCCCGGCAGCTTGTCGGCGCCCAGCGAATAGAAGCGGCCATTGGTGGCAAAGAGCAGCAGCGTGTCCGTGGTCTGCGCGCGGACGAGGCGCTTCAGCCGGTCGCCTTCCTTGAAGGTTAGGCTGGAGGGTTCCGTGGCGTGGCCCTTGATGGTGCGGATCCAGCCCTTCTCCGAGAGCACGACGGTGATCGGCTCCTTCTCGATCATCGCCTCGGCCAACTCGATGGCGACATCTTCCGGCGCGTCGGCGAAGCTCGAGCGCCGGCGGCCGATCTCAGTCTTCTGGCCGAGCTGGTCCTTGAGCCCCTTGATCTCGTCGGAAATGCGGTTCCACTGCTTGTCCTTGGAGCGGAGCAGCGCATTCAGCTCTTTGCGCTCCTTGGTGAGATCGTCGTGCTCGCGCCTGAGCTCCATCTCTTCGAGCTTGCGCAAGGCCCGCAGCCGCATATTGAGGATCGCCTCGGCTTGCACGTCCGTGAGCTTGAACGCCTTGATCAGCGCTGGCTTCGGCTCGTCCTTCTCGCGGATGATCTTGATGACCTTATCGAGGTTCAAATAGACGATGAGGTAGCCGGCCAGCACTTCGAGCCGGTGGTCGATCTTGGCGAGACGAAACTTGGAGCGGCGAACCAAGACCTCTAGGCGGTGGTCCAGCCACTCCTGCAACACCTGACGCATGCCCAGCACGTTCGGGATCTTGCCGTGGCTCAGCACGTTCATGTTGAGGGGCACGCGCGTCTCCAGCTCGGTCAGCTTGAACATCTGCTCCATGAGCAGTGCCGGATCGACCGTGCGGCTCTTGGGCTCCAGGATAAGGCGCACGTCTTCGGCGGACTCATCGCGCACGTCAGCCAGCAACGACAGCCGCTTGGCTTGCAGCAGCTCCGCGATGCGAGCGACGAGGCGCGCCTTCGGCACCTGATACGGAATCTCGGTGACGACGATCTGGTAGGTGCCGCGGCCCGTGTCCTCTTGCTCCCAACGGGCGCGCAGGCGGAACGAGCCGCGGCCCGTCTTGTAAGCCTGCAGGATATTCTCGCGCGGCTCGACGATGATGCCGCCGGTGGGCAGGTCCGGTCCCGGCACGAAAGTCATCAGCTTGTCGGCGGTCGCCTTGGGAAACTTGATGAGGTGCAGCGCCGCGTCGCACAGCTCGCCCGCATTGTGGGGCGGGATGTTGGTAGCCATACCGACGGCGATGCCGGACGCCCCATTCGCCAAGAGGTTCGGGAAGTTCGCCGGCAGCACGGAAGGTTCGAGCTCACGCCCGTCGTAATTGGGGCGGAAATCGACCGTGTCCTCGTCGATGCCTTCGAGCAGCCGGGCCGCGACGGCCGTGAGCCGGGCCTCGGTATAACGGTCGGCGGCGGGGTTATCGCCGTCGATATTGCCGAAATTGCCTTGGCCGTCGATCAGCGGATAGCGGACGGCGAAGTCTTGGGCGAGACGCGCGAGCGCGTCGTAGATCGCCTGGTTTCCATGGGGATGGAAGTTGCCCATGGTGTCGCCGACGATCTTCGCGCATTTGCGGAATTCGCCTTGGGGCCCAAGGCGCAATTGCTGCATGGCGTAGAGCAGCCGCCGATGGACAGGCTTCATCCCGTCGCGCACATCCGGCAGCGCGCGATGCATGATGGTGGAGAGCGCGTAAGCGAGATAGCGCTCTTCCAGCGCGTCTTTCAGATTGACCGGCTCGATCGGCCCCGAATCAGGGGGCGTAACGCGTTTTCCCATGTCTCGCGCTTAGCGCATCGGATGCGTCGGCTCAAGCGGCGCGGGGTTTCCGCGACAGTAAGTCGAGCAACCGCTCGCGGGCCGCGGGCAGTTTGAGGCCGTGGGGCTCCAGCACGTCGCGCTCGAGGAAGAAGCCGGTGAGCGTGAATCCCGCGGCGATGTCGGCCTCCCCCAAGGGCGCTCTATCGTCCAAGAGGAAGCCGGGCAGCGCCAACAACTTGTCGCCGTACGGTTCGCCCGCCTCGCGCGACACGGCGCGGCCTGACCGCGGCGAGACATAAATCAGCTCTTCCAGGGTGCCGGTTGCCGCGCAGGCCGTGAGGTCGAGGCCGAAGCCGAGCTCGGCCAGGAGTTGGAACTCCCAGGAAACGAGCAGCGCGGGCCAGATGTCGGGTTCGCCAAAAGAGCGCAGCACGTGCAGCGTGTTGGCGTAGAGCCCCGGATGCGGGTCGCGCTCCGGCAGCAGCTTGACGAGCTCGCCAAGCGTACCAATGGCCGCGAGTGCGCGCGGATCGTCCAACACGCGGGCGCCATGGGCCTCCATCAGCTCCACATTGAAGCCGCCCAGATGTTCGGCGAGCCGCGCCCGCCAGGTGACGCGCACGAGATTGCCCGGCTGGAGCGTGGGTCGGATGCGCCGGGACCGGCCGCCGCGCACGAGCCCGAGATGCCGGCCATGCTCGAGCGTCAGAATCTCGGCGATGAGATTCGCCTCGCCGAGTGGCTTGCCGCCCAGGAAGATGCCCTCGTCGCTCCAGTCCATGGGCCAGCTTGCCTAACCTGCCGGGCTTTGCCTATCCCTTTGGGTAGTTCAGGCCCATCTCGCGAAAACGCTCCGGGTCTTCGCCCCAGCGCTCACGCACCTTGACAAACAGGAACAGATGCACGGCCACGCCCGCGATCTCGGCGATCTCGGTGCGGGCGGCGGAGCCGATCTCCTTAATCATGGCGCCTTTGGCGCCGAGCACGATGCGGCGCTGGCTCTCGCGCTCCACATAGATGGTCTGCTCGATGCGGATGCTGCCGTCCCTGAGCTCCTTCCACTCGGTGGTCTCGACGGTGAGCGCGTAAGGCAGCTCTTCATGGAGCCGCAGGAAAAGCTTCTCGCGTGTGATCTCGGCGGCGGTCTGGCGCAAGCTCGCATCCGACAGCTGATCCTCGGGGAAGAGCCACGGGCCCCGCGGCATCGCGGCCGCGAAACATGTCTTCAGTCCATCGACGCCGTCACCGGTGAGCGCTGAGACCATGAACACCTCGTCGAAGGCTTTCAGCGCCAGAAGCTCCGCGGTCAGTCTCAGGAGATCCGGCTTTTTGACCAGATCGACCTTGTTGAGGACGGCGATGGTGGGCCGTTTGATGTTGGGCAGATGCTCAACGATCGGCGCCAGCTTGTTGTCGAGACCGCGCGCGGCATCGATGACCAGCGCCACGATGTCGGCATCGGCCGCGCGCTCCCAGGCGGCTTGTGCCATGGCGCGGTCGAGCCTGCGTTTCGGCTGAAAGATGCCCGGCGTATCCACGAGGACCACTTGCGCATCGCCGGCAAGCACCAGACCACGCACGGGACCGCGCGTGGTCTGCGCCTTGTGGGTGACAATCGACACCTTGGCGCCGACCAGTGCGTTGGTGAGCGTGGACTTGCCGCTATTGGGCGCGCCGATCAGGGCGACGAAACCGCAGCGCGTGTTTTCGTTGGCTGTCTCAGTCATCGGCCGCCGGCCGCCACACGCCTTCGCGCATGAGCATGGTAAGCGCAGCCGCCTGTTCGGCTTCCCGCTTGTTCGTGCCCTCGCCTTGTTGTGCCTGGACGCCTTCCACCTGCACCTCTGCCGTAAACCGCGGCGCATGGTCCGGCCCTTCGCGGGCAACCTCCACGTAACGGGGCAGCGGGAGCTGCTGGCCTTGCGCCCATTCCTGTAGCACGGACTTGGCGTCGGGCGCGGCCTCATCGAGTTCGCCGAGATAAGGCTCCCAATCGCGCCAGACGACGTTGCGGGCCACCTCATAGCCGGCATCGGAGAAGACAGCTCCGAGCACGGCCTCGCAGGCATTGGCCAGGATGGTTTTCTTGCGGCGGCCGCCCGAGCCCGCCTCGCCCGCGCTCATCACAATGAAATCTCCAAGATTCCAGCTTTCGGCCACGTCCGCGCATGTCTCGGTACGCACCAGGCGATTGAACCAGCGCGCCAGTTCGCCCTCGCTTGCGCCTACAAAGCGGTTGATGAGCAGCTCCGCCACGGCCAGCCCCAGAACACGGTCGCCCAAGAATTCGAGCCTCTCATTGTCCTCGTTGGGCTGGGAGCCGGGATGCGCGCTCGCATGCGTCAAGGCCAGCTTGAGTAGCGCCGGCTTTGCGAAATCGTGCCCAAGTCGGGAGGAAAGTTGACCGAGATTCGTGGTCCGCCGTTTGGCCAAGGCTTTAGTGCACCACCTTGAAAACGCGGTCCCAGCGGACTTCCGTGGGCCAGTCCCAGAATTCCCAGAAGCTCGACTTCTCGTCGATCGAGAAGAAGATCACTTGCGCCTTCCCCACCAGATTAACGAAGGGGACGAAGCCCACCTCCGACAGAAAGCGGCTGTCGGTGGAGTTGTCGCGGTTGTCGCCCATCATGAAGAAGTGCCCTTCGGGCACCCTGTAGACTTCCGTGTTGTCGCCGAAGCCCTCGTTCACGAGATCGAGCACGGGATAGCTCACGCCGTTGGGCAAGGTCTCCTTGTACCGCGCCATGTGGCGCTCGCGGTCGTTCGGGCCCGTCACCACGTAATCGTCGATCTTCACCTTCTCGACCGCCTGGCCGTTGATGTGCAACACGCCGTGCAGCATCTGGATTTCGTCGCCGGGAAGACCGATCACCCGCTTGATATAGTCCGTCTCGTTGTCGCGGGGCAGTTTGAACACGACCACGTCGCCGCGGTCAGGCTCACTCGCCCAGACGCGGCCAGGGAACAGGTTGAAGCCGAAGGGAAACGAATAGCGGCTGTAGCCATAGCTGTATTTGGAGACGAACAGATAGTCGCCGATCAAAAGCGTGGGGATCATCGAGCCCGAGGGAATGTTGAATGGCTGGAACAGGAAGACCCGCACGATAAGTGCAAGGATCAGCGCATGCACAATGATGCGGACCGTATCCTTGGCGCTGCCTTTTGCTTCCATCTTTTCGGCGTCCACGCTCATGCGGAAGCTCTCCTCGGTTTGATATCCGGCTGGCCCCCGTCCCACGCCCCGTTCTTGGGACAGGCGCCCCTATAGACCCTCCTCAAGGTTCAGGCAAACGGCTCAATCGCGCGCCGAAACCTTCAAGGCAGAGATGATGACGATCGCTTGGGCGGTCGGGAAGTCGTCGGTGATGGTGAGATCGATGCGGACCTCGTGTCCTTCGGGCGTCAATTCTTGGAGCACCCGCGCGGCGCCTCCGGTCAATTCCAGGGTGGGACGCCCAGACGGCAAATTTACGACGCCCATGTCTCGCCAGAAGACGCCGTTGCGAAATCCCGTGCCGAGCGCCTTGGCGCAGGCCTCCTTGGCGGCAAAGCGCTTGGCATAGGAGGCGGCGCGCAATGTCCGCGCCTCGGATTTCCGCCGCTCCGCGTCCGTGAAGACACGCAGCAGAAAGCGCTCGCCGTAACGCTCGATCGTCTTCTCGACGCGGCGGATATCAATGACGTCGTTGCCAAGACCGAGAATCATCACCCGTGATCCGCTCTCTCCGGCGCGTGCCGGCGCAAGGTCCGTCGCCCCTTGTCCATGGCCTGGCGCATGCGCCGCACGGTCTCGCCAAGGCCTTCGAACACCGCCTCGCCAATGAGAAAGTGGCCGATATTGAGCTCCACGATCTCCGGCAGCGCGGCGATGGTCTCCGCCGTCTGGTAATTGAGGCCGTGGCCGGCATGGACCTCAAGTCCAAGCCCATGGGCGAGATGGGCACCGTCCTTGATGCACTGCCACTCGGCCTCCGCGTCCTCGAAGCGCCCTTCGGCCAACGCGTCACACCAGGAGCCGACATGGATTTCAATGGCCGGTGCACGTAAGCGCGACGCCGCCTCGATCTGCCGCCGCTCGGCGGCGATGAACAGAGAGACGTGAATGCCGGCATCGACCAGCTCTGCGACGACCGGCGCGAGCATGTTGTGCTGGGCCACCACGTCCAGGCCGCCTTCGGTGGTCCGCTCCATGCGCTTTTCCGGCACCAGGCACGCGGCATGCGGCCGGGTTTTCAGCGCGATGGCCGTCATCTCGTCCGTCGCCGCCATTTCGAGGTTCAGTGGACAGTCGAGCTCGGCCATGAGGCGGGCGACATCGTCGTCGCGAATGTGACGGCGATCTTCCCTGAGATGGGCGGTGATGTTGTCGGCGCCGGCCTCAATCGCCAGCTTGGCCGCACGCACGGGATCGGGATGAAACCCGCCGCGCGCGTTCCGCAACGTGGCCACGTGATCGATATTGATGCCGAGCCGGATCGGAGGAACGCTCATTGCACCTCCACGGCCGATCTCAATTCGCGGCGGCGGTGCTGGTAGGCGTTCACCGCGGGCCTGACCAGGAGATAGCTGATCGTTGCAAGCACAAGCCCGACGGGCAGCGCGCCCAGCGTCATGGGTTTCAGGAGCGGCCAAAGCTGGTCCGTCTGGAAGATGCCGCTCGACAGATCGATCCGCAGCTTGTCCGACGCGCCGCCCAGCATCAGACGGCCGACCTCGAACGTGGACACCCAAAACAGCGGATAAGTCAGCGGGTTGCCGACGAAGGTGCCGAGGACGGCGGCGACCATGCTGCCGCCGATAATCCACGCCAGAAGCGCCGACATCAGCATATGCACCCCAATGAATGGGGTCGCGGAGACGAAGACCCCGGCGGCGAAGCCCAGCGCAACGGCATGCGGCGTGGCGCTCAAGCGGCGCACGCGATGAACGATATAGCGGGTCGAACGGCTCCAACTGCGGCGCGGCCAAAGATGCACGCGCAACCGTTCAAAAAAACTCTCCGCCTCGCGGCGCCTGAACAGCATCACTACCTCGTTCCAAGAACCGGCGATGGGCGCGGCTGATGCCGGTCCCTTGGGCGACTGAGCCCTACCATATTTGGGCTAAGTTTCTACATATGCCAGGGGTGCCTAGCTTTCTGCGGCAAAGGCCTGGGCTTGATGTACCGAGGCCCTAGCCTTCGGCCCGGGCGGCGCTGCTCACCACGTCCTTGGCCCGCAGGCCGGCCAGGATCTCATTCAGATGCTGGAGGTCCCAGACTTCGAGATCGATCAACATCTCGGTGTAGTCCGGCACGCGGTTGGTCAGCTTGATGTTCTCGATATTGCCGTCGGCCTCGCCGATCACCGAGGCCACCTGCGCGAGGCTTCCGGGCTCGTTCATGGCCGTGGCGGCAATTTTGGCGGGGAAACGTTGCGGATTGTCCTCATCGATATCCCAGGTGACATCGATCCAGCGCTCGGGCTCCTCGTCGAACGCCTTCAGCGCGTTCGCGTGGATGGGGTAGATGGTGATGCCCTGGCCCGGCGTTAGGATGCCGACGATACGGTCGCCGGGGACCGCGCCGCCCTCGGCGAAATTCACCGGCAGCTCGCCGCGCAAACCGCGAATGGGGATGCCGCTTGCGCCTTCAGGGCGCCCGCGCCCGGCCGTTCCCGGCCAGCGGAATTTGAGCCCCATGACCTTGCCGAGCCCGAACCAGCCCTCCTCGGTGCGCTTCACCTCGCGCCGGCGCTTCGGCGCCTCCGGCGGCACGTCCTGCGGGAACACCGCGCGGATGACGTCGGCCGAGGCCAACTCGCCACGTCCTACCGCGGCCATGACGTCATCGGCGGTCTTTTGTGACAGCCGCCCAAGCGCCGCGCCGAGCGTCGATTCGCTGAACGTCTTGCCGCGACGCTGAAAGGCCCGATCGAGGATTTCGCGGCCAAGCTTGCCATATTGCGTCCGGACGGCGTCGCGCGTGGCCCGCCGGATCGCCGAACGGGCCTTCCCGGTTACAGCAAGGCTCTGCCAGGCCACCGGCGGCTGCTGGACTTCGGAGCAGATGATCTCGACCTCGTCGCCGTTCCTGAGCGGTGTGGAAAGCGGCATGGGCCGGCCATTGATCTTGGCACCGACGCAAGTGTTGCCCACGCCGGTGTGGACCGCGTAGGCAAAATCGATGCCGTTCGCGCCCCGGGGCAGCGCGATGAGCCGCCCCTTCGGCGTGAAGCAGAACACCTGATCCTGAAACAGCTCGAGCTTGGTGTGCTCGAGAAATTCTTCCGGGTTGTCACCCTCCAACAACATGCCGATGAGGTGGCGCAGCCAGCGATAGGCGTTGGAGTCTTGTGAGGGGACCTTGCTGCTGCCATTGGCGCCGTTGCGGTCTTTGTAGAGGCCGTGGGCGGCGACGCCATATTCGGCAACCGAATGCATCAGCTCGGTGCGGATCTGCAGTTCCACGCGCTGGTGGCGCGGGCCGACGATCGTCGTGTGAATCGACTGATAGTCGTTCTGCTTCGGGTTGGAGATGTAATCCTTGAAGCGTCCGGGCACCACATGCCAGGTCGTGTGCACCACGGCGAGCGCATGGTAGCAATCGGGCATCTTCGGCACGACAATGCGGAAGCCGTAAATGTCGGAGAGTTGCTCGAGCGAGATCTGCTTCCGCTCCATCTTGTTCCAGATGGCGTATGGCTTCTTTTCACGGCCCGAGACCACGCCCTTGACCTTCGCCTCTTTCAGCTTGGTGGTGAGAGCGCCTTCAATCTCGTTAATCAGGCCTTGGTTGCGCTCGCGCAGAATCTTGAGGCGTTCGACGACGGCGGCATAGGCCTCCGGATTCAGCCAACGGAAGGCGTGATCCTCTAGCTCTTCGCGCAACCACTGCATGCCCATGCGGCCGGCGAGCGGGGCATAGATGTCCATGGTCTCTTCGGCGATGACCTTGCGCTTTGCCGGCCTCATGTGCTTGAGCGTGCGCATGTTGTGCAGGCGGTCGGCGAGCTTCACCAACAGCACGCGAATGTCGGTGGAGATGGCCAGCAGCAATTTGCGGAAGTTCTCGGCCTGCTCGACCTTCTTGGTCACGAGGTCGAGCTTTTTGATCTTGGTGAGACCGTCGACCAGCGTGCCGATCTCGGCGCCAAACAGCGTGTCGATTTCCGACCGCGTGGCAGCGGTATCTTCGATCGTGTCGTGCAGGAGCGCGGTGGCGATGGTGGCGTCGTCCAGGCGCATCTCCGCGAGGATGGCGGCGACTTCGAGCGGATGGGAGAAATACGGCGCACCGGACGCGCGCTTCTGATTGCCATGGGCCCGCATGGCGTACACGTAGGCGCGGTTCAGCATCGCCTCGTTGGCGGTGGGCTGATAACTCAGCACGCGCTCGACCAACTCATATTGCCGGGTCATGACGCGAGCCCCACAAGCAACCGCGGACGCAACAGTTCCGTCATCCCGTTACAAATCGGGATCTGGGCATGCGCGGAAAGGGGCAGTATTGGCTTCCGGCGTCCGCCGTAATGACGTCTCGGCGAGGCAATAGAAAATGTGCCGCGCCTCAATGTCTCGTCAGCGTGCGCGCGGTCCCGCATTCGAACCATCCGAAGGCGACTGGGTCGCCATCCGACGCAGGAGTTCTTCCTCGGACATCCTGTCAATGACCGTATCGGACGTTTGGTCGTCCTGGGCAAGCACAGGCATCCGCGGATCGTTCGACAGCATCGGCACGGCCTCTGCCTCGGGCTCATCCACCTCGACATATTTCTGCATGGAGTGGATGAAATCTTCCTTGAGATCGTCGGGCGCGATCTTCTTGTCGGCAAGCTCACGGAGAGCCACCACGGGGTTCTTGTCGTTGTCCCGCTGCACGGCAATCTGAGCGCCGGCGGAGATCGTACGCGCGCGGTGGGCCGCCAGGAGCACGAGCTCAAAACGGTTCGGAATCTTGTCGACGCAGTCCTCGACGGTGACGCGAGCCATCTGGGAGTCCTTTTGAAATGGGTCGAATTTAGACTCTATGTATGCAGTTTGCGCCGTGCTGGCAAGGCGAAGCACGGCTAAAGCTTTCGCATTACTTGCCCTTCCTGGTCCTGCGCGACCCTCCGCCACAGCTCTTGCGCCGTCCTTTTGGTGACCGGATGCCGCCAATCGGGGGCCACGTCGAGCAGCGGGCGCAGCACGAATGGCCGTTTTTCAATCCATGGATGGGGCAGAACGAGCGGCCGTGGGCCTGGCCGGGCAAAACACGGACGGCCTCTCCGCCAATGCTTAACGCGGCCCTTGGCGTCGAGAATGTCGATATCGAGGGTGCGAGGCCCCCATGGGGTGCCGCCGCGACGGCCCGATGCCCGTTCGATTTGCTTCAGACGCCGGAGCAGTGCTTCCGGCGGAAGGCTCGTATCGATCGAGGCCACGGCATTCACGTAAGGCGGCTGGCCGGCGCGACCCACCGCCGCAGTTTCGTAGAAGGCGGAGACCGCTTTCACGGCGACGCCCGCGCGGTTCAATTCACGCAGTGCCCGGGTGATGGTCTCGGCAGGACTACCCCACGGCCCGGGACAATTTGAACCTAAACCTACCAGTGTCTGCGCGGCTGCGACCAATTGCGGAGCGACCTCTTGCTACGTATGTTGTCTACTTGGTTGCGTAATCAGTGATTGTTGTAACGCACACCAGCATATTTTTTAGTGTTAGGACGCAAAATGCATTTCTATCCTAGCGAGCGGATCGCCCTGTTCGTGGATGGCGCCAATCTCTATGCGGCCGCCAAGTCTCTTTCCTTCGATATCGATTACAAGCGCCTCTTGGAGATGTTTCGCACGAAAGGTCAGCTCGTGCGTGCGCTCTACTACACCGCGCTCGCCGAGGATCAGGAATATTCCTCGATCCGGCCACTGATCGATTGGCTCGATTACAACGGCTACACCATGGTGACGAAGCCGACCAAGGAGTTCGTCGACGCCACGGGACGGAAGAAGATCAAAGGCAATATGGATATCGAGCTCGCGGTCGATGCCATGCAGCTCGCCGAACATCTCGATCATCTTGTCCTGTTCTCGGGCGACGGCGATTTTCGCTCTCTGGTCGAGGCCCTGCAGTTCAAGGGCAAGCGCGTGAGCGTCGTCTCGACCCTCACCACGAACCCCCCGATGGTGGCCGACGAACTGCGACGCCAGGCTGACCAGTTCATCGATCTCGCGAACCTGCAGAACGAGATCGGCCGCGACCCGGCCGATCGGGCGCAACGTGAGTACCGCCGGCGTCCGGAGCCCGAACCGCTCGACGAGTTCGAGCCCGGCGACCTGATCGAGACCTGATGCGCAATCGTCTGGCGTTGTGGGCACCCTGGCGCTAGGCATAGCGCCATGTCGCCTTCGCTTGCCCTGCCCGAACCTCCTAAAGACTGTCCCCTCTGCCCGCGGCTCGTGGCGTTCCGGCACGATAACGAGGCCGCGCATCCGGACTGGTTCAATGGCGCGGTGCCCTCGTTTGGCCCGGAGACGGCGCGACTGCTGATCGTCGGGCTCGCCCCCGGTCTCAAGGGCGCGAACCGTACGGGACGTCCCTTTTGGGGTGACTATGCGGGCGTGCTGCTCTACCGCACGCTTCTAAAAGTCGGCCTTGCGCGCGGCAGCCACGACGTGGAGGCGCCCGAGGCGCTTTCACTGGTCGACTGCATGATCACCAACGCGGTGCGCTGCGTGCCGCCGCAGAACAAGCCAAAGCCGGAAGAGATCAGGCAGTGCCGGCAGTTCCTCATCGGCCGTATGGCGGCGCAGCCGAACTTGCGCACGCTGCTGGCCATCGGCCGCATTGCCCATGACAGCATTCTCGATACGTTTGCCTTGAAGAAGCGAGACTATCCGTTCGCCCACGGTGCGCGCCACAAGCTGCCGAACGGGCTCGTTCTGTTCGACACCTATCACTGCTCCCGCCAGAACACGAACACGGGCAGGCTCACCACGGAGATGTTCGAAACGGTTGTGGGAGAGGCTGCGGCAAGTCTGAAGGACTGAGTTGCTGGCGCCCGGCAAGTCGGGCATGCTTTCGGCAAACAACACATAAATCGAGGAGGTCCCATGGCGGGGCTGGAAATTTCACCCACCAAAGTCGGATTTGTCATCCTGAAAGCCCGCGAGCTCGGCGCCAAGGTGGGCGCCTGGGACGAAGGCTCGACGTCGGACCATGACGCGGAGTCCATCCTGGAGGATTTCTCCGACGACTCCACGCTCGGCGAGTTGAAGGAGTTCATCCACGATCTCAACGAAGACGAGCAGATCAGCCTGGTGGCGCTCGCTTGGATCGGGCGGGGCTCGTTCGGCCCCGATGAACTCGAGGACGCGCTGGAGACCGCCCGCGCCGAGCGCACCAGCCGAACCGAGGACTATCTGCTCGGAATACCGCTTCTGCCGGACTATCTGGAGGAGGCGCTCGACAAGCTCGGCTACTCGGTGGAGGACGCCGAAGACGACGCCATGGGCGACTAGAACATGGGTGACTAGAGGATGGGCGACTAGAGCGTGGGTGACTGATCGCGCTTAGGCCAACGTCTCGAGCCAGTGCAAGACCTCGCCCGCATGGCCGGCCGGATCGGACACGGGATAGAACACCCATTCCACCTGGCCGTCGCTCACCGCAAGTGTGAGTCGTTTCAGGTAACTCTCGCCGCCGGTTGAGAAAGTCGGTAAGGCCAGCGCGTCCGCGAACACCCCCTCCGCATCGCTCAGGATCGGGAACGGCAGGCGCAACCGCTCGACCAGTTCATGCTGATAGTCCGCGCTTTGCGGGCTGAGGCCGAAGACGCGCGTCTCGGCCCGCACGAAGCGTTCATAGAGATCCCGGAAGCCTTCGAGCTCGGGCGTCGAGCCGTGGGCCGCTTGGATGTCATCCCAATGGGGTGGGTTTGGCCGGCCGGGTCGCCCCGTCCAGGGATAGACGGCGATGATGCTCCGGCCCGGCAGCGCGGCGGGGGCGATGTCGGTTCCGTCCGTTGCTGGCAGCGCCACGTGAGGCAGCATCATGCCCGGTGTCACGTGGTCTAACGCACCGTCGTCCATACTTATCCCTTGTCGCGCATGAGCCGGCCCTTCTGGCGCTCCCAGTCGCGCTTCTTCTCCGTCTCGCGCTTGTCGTAGATTTTCTTGCCGCGGCCAAGGCCGAGCTGCAGCTTGGCGAGCCCGCGCGCATTGAAGTAAAGCCGCAGCGGCACCAGTGCCATGCCCTCGCGTTGGATTGCGCCGAGCAGCCGCCCCATCTCCTTCTTATGCATGAGGAGCTTGCGGCGCCGCCTCGGCTCATGGCCCTCGCGCGCGGCGCCCTTATAATCGTCGATATGGGCGTTGATCAGATAGAGTTCGCCGCCTTCATTCGAGGCGTAGGACTCGGCGATGTTCGCCTTGCCGACTCGCAGCGACTTCACCTCCGAACCGGTCAGCACGATGCCAGCCTCGAGGGTATCCTCGATCTCGTAGCTATAGCGGGCTTTACGGTTTTCGGCGACGAGCTTCCCGCTGTCGCGCTTCGGCGCCATGATTAAAACCCTTCGGAGCTTAAACGGCCGCGAGGCCCACTGCCGCGATTGCGTCATCCACGCGCTTGCGCGCGGCCGCGCCGATCGGCGCCAGCGGCAGCCGCGTCTCGCCCAAGCATAACCCGATCTTCTCCGCCGCGTACTTCACGGGGCCGGGATTGGATTCGACGAACAAGGCATCATGCAGTGGCATCAGACGCTCTTGTATCTCGAGGGCCCGCTTGAAGTTGCCGCCGAGGCAGGCAAGCTGAAACTCAGAGCACAGCGCCGGTGCGACGTTGGCGGTCACCGAAATGCAGCCGATGCCGCCATGGGCCATGAAGCCGAGCGCCGTCGCATCCTCGCCGGACAGCTGGATGAACTCGTGGCCCATGGCCGCGCGCTGCTGGCTCACGCGCGCCATGTTGGCGGTCGCATCCTTCACGCCGACGATGTTCTTAAGCTTGAACAGGCGCGTCATGGTCTCGACGGACATGTCGACCACGCTGCGCCCAGGGATGTTGTAGATGACGATCGGGATGTCGGCGGCGTCGTTGACCGCCTTGTAGTGGAGGTAGAGCCCCTCTTGCGTCGGCTTGTTGTAGTAGGGCGTCACCAGGAGAACGCCGTCGGCGCCGGCCGTCTTCGCATGCTGCGTCAACGCGACCGCCTCGGCCGTTGAATTGGAACCGGTTCCTGCGATCACCGGAACGCGGCCCCCCGCCGCCTCGATGCACAGCTCGATCACCCGGCGGTGCTCGTCGTGATTGAGCGTGGGGGACTCGCCGGTGGTGCCGCAAGGCACGAGACCGTGGGTGCCTTGATCGATCTGCCACTCCACGAATTTGCGGAAGGCCGCCTCATCTAACGAGCCATCCCGGAAGGGCGTGATGAGGGCCGTGATCGAGCCATGAAACGGCGGCATGGGCAAAGCGATAGCTCCTTGGCGAGGCGAGGTCCGCGGGAATGCGACGGAAAGCCGGGCGGACAATAGGGTTTCGGGGTTGAGGCGGCAAGCCGATGGGGTCCGGTCAGGCCCGTCCCGTTAAGTATGCCGCGGGCCCAAAGCGCCGATTCCAGACCCTGAAAAGTACAATAGCAGGGAACGGCTTACACGGGTCTTCTCAGCGCGTCGATGACCTTGGACAAGCCCGAAGCAGTCATTTTTCCGCCGGAATCTTTCAGACAGTGTTCAATTTGAGTACACTCTGTCTGGCCTTTATCGTCGCGGCTCCCCGGTCGGGGGACGTCCTGACCGCTAAGACGCAGGTCGTAACCGGTACCGATCGACGAAATGAAACGCATTCGCGCGCACCATTTGTCATTCCTAGTTGCCTTGGCTTGCCTTGTGGCCTTGGCGTGCGCCGCTCCGGATTCCGCCGCGGCGAAAACCGAGCCTGTTCCCCTGCCCGAGCGCAACCCGGAACGCGCGGTCGCCGTCGCGGCCGATAGCGCCACGCCCGAGATCGCTTCGGAGTCTGCGACCGCGCCGGAGTCTGCGACCGCGCCGGAGTCCGCCACACCGCCAGAGACGCCCCCTGCCGTGCCGGAGACCGTGGCCGCTACGCCGAAGACAACGCCGATGACAACGCCGCAGGCCACAGCGGACGAGGCGCCTGCCTCCGACGCCAACACGACGACGGTGGCGGCGATCCCTGCGCCTGCTCGCAATCCCGAGAAGCCGTCTTCGACCGCGGCGCCTGCAAGTGACGACGCCACCACAGGCGATGCCGCAGCACAGGATGCCGCGACCGGCGATGCCGCGAAGGAAGAAAAGGATGCCGAAACGGCCGAGGTGACGGAGGGGCCCTTCTCAGCGCCGGACGACGCCCCGCCGCCCGACATCAATCCGAACCGCGATCCGATGACCCCAAAGGCCCCGGAGCCCGCGCTCGACTACGCCACCATCTTGAAGCCGCTGCTCTCCTACGAGATCAGCTCCGGCGATGAGAGCCGCCTCCGTTTCGTGATGCAAACCAGGGGCACGATCGACGACACCGCGGAGAAAATCACCGACCGGGCCGTGCTCGCCTTCGGTCTTTGGTATCGCTACAAGCACAATAAGAGCACGTATCTAAACGCGAAGGATGTCGAGGCCTTCCGCCTCGCTCATCCCGGTTGGCCGAGCCAGGACGATCTCCGCGAGAAGGCGGAGACGTCTTTGTTCCTCGGAGACACGACCCCTGAGCAAATCAAGACGTTCTTCGGCGCCTCGGCGCCGCAGACCGGTGCCGGCAAGGCGGCGCTGGCCAGCGTCTTCCTGACGGAAGGCAACGACGCCGCGGCCAAGGATCTCATCGTATCGGCCTGGCGCGACCACCGGCTCAATGAAGAGGTCGAGAAGAAGATCCTCGACAAATACGGCTCGATGCTCACCGAGGAGCATCACCGTGCACGCATCGACATGCTGCTTTATCCGGACAAGGCGTCCGCCGCGCCCGCAGCGCTTCGCGTGGTGAAGCTGCTCCCGGAGGAAGAGCGAAAGAAGGTCGATGCCCGCATCGCCGTCATCAAGCGCGGGCACAATGCCGGCAAGCTGCTCGACGCCTTGCCCGACGATGCTCTCGAGGGCGACGTCGGCTTGCGCTTCAATAACATTCAATGGCTGCGGCGCACCAAGGACAAGGATCAGCGGCTCCTGGCTTGGAAGCTGCTGCTCGATGCACCGCTGGAGCCCAACGTCCTGCTCGACCTCAATGAGTGGTGGATCGAGCGGCGCGTCAACGTTCGGGCCGCACTTAATGACGGTCACCCGAAGACCGCTTATCAGATCGCGGCAAAGCACGGTCTGGAATCCGGGGATTCCTACATCGAGGCCGAGTTCTTGGCCGGCTGGGTCGCGCTGCGTTATCTGAAGAAGCCGCAAGCAGCGCTGCGGCACTTCCTTGCTCTGCGCAAAGCCGCCACGGATTCGCGAAACATCGCGCGCGGCGAGTATTGGCTCGGCCGCACGGCCCTTGAGCTTGGGGACCGCGGCTCCGCCGTGATCCATTTCCACGGGGCGGCCAAATACCCGCAGTATTTTTACGGGCAGCTTGGGCGGCAGGCCCTGGATCCGCGCCCTGCCCGGCTCGCGGTGACCTCCACGCCGGTCCCAACCCAAGCCGATATCGACCGCTTCATGTCGCGTGACGCCGTCCGTGCGATTGGCGTGGCGCGCGCCGCAAAGCTCGAATGGGTGACACCGCAATTCTTTCTGGCGCTATCGCGCACGCTGGACAATGCCGCCGAAGTGGTGCTGCTCGCCGAACTCGCAAAACAGTTGGACCGCAATCAGATCGCCTTGCGCTTGTCGAAGATCGCCTTCAACAGGGATCTGCCGATGGGCGATTATGCGCTCCCCGTCGGCGTCATGCCCTCGTTCAAGACGCTACTCGAGGAACGGATCGATCCCGCCTTGGTGCACGCGCTGTCTCGTCAGGAGAGCGAGTTCAACGCTTCGGCCAAGAGCCCGGTTGGCGCTAGCGGATTGATGCAGCTGATGCCGGCCACCGCGCGCGGCGTCGCGCGGCGCTACAAGGTTGGGTACTCTCAGTCGAAGTTGACCTCCAATCCGGCCTACAACACGCAGCTTGGCGAAGCCTTCTTGGGCGATTTGATCGACAGTTATAACGGTTCGTACTTCCTCGCGCTTGCCGCCTATAACGCAGGTCCGGGCCGGGTGAAGGAGTGGATGGGGATCTATGGCGATCCGCGCAACCCGGATGTCGACCCAATCGACTGGATCGAGCGCATTCCTTTCACCGAAACGCGGCGCTACGTGATCAAGATCATGGAGACGCTGCAGCTCTACCGGTCCCGGCTGTCCGGTCCCCAGGGTGCTCTCCATCTCGTTCAGGATCTCAATCGCGGCCGGAAGGTTCCCCCTTCGGAGACCGCGTCGGTGGTCATCGTTCCATTTCCCAAGACACCTGAAATCAAGACGCCCTGAAATATGCTCAAGGTGCCCGATTGACTTTTCCAGGCTTGTCCCGCCATCAAGTTTGCGAAACACTGCGAGCCCGAGCGCTCCCGGCGCGCGAGGTTTGACCCCAATACGCTCCCAAGGTTGGTTGGTTGACGATGCCTGAGCTTGATAGCAAGGCGTGGCGAGACATTTTCTATGAGTCTTTCGACGATCTTAGACTCTACGCTCGCCACTACCCGGCTCCGGATGAAACATTCCGGAGCGTGATCTGCTTGCCGGGCCTCACCCGCAATTCCAGCGACTTCCACACGCTGGCCACATATCTCTCCACGCATCCCGAGAAGCCGCGCAATGTGTATTGTCTAGACTATCGCGGACGCGGGCGATCGCAGTACGACACGAACTGGCGCAACTACGATCCCTATACCGAGCTCCTCGACGTGCTCGATTTCTTGACTGTTCAGGGCTTGCACAAGGTGGGCATCGTCGGCACGTCGCGCGGCGGCATCATTGCCATGATGATGGCCGCGCTCCGGCCAACGGCGATGGGCCCCGTCGTTTTGAACGATATTGGCCCGGTGATCGAGACGCGCGGGCTGGCCCGCATCGTCGGTTATGTGGGCCGTATGCCCACCCCGAAGACTTGGGCCGACGCGGTGCAAATCATGCGTGAGATCAATGGCCGGGGATTTCCGGAGTTCAGCGACGCGCAGTGGGATCAGATGGCGCGCGGCGTGTTCGAGGAACGCAAAGGCCGGCTCGTCCTCTCTTACGACCGCAAACTTGCCAAGGCCATCGGCACCGTGGATCTAAGCCGGCCGGTGCCGGACCTCTGGCCCCAATTCGTGGCGCTCGGTCAGGTTCCCGCGTTCGTGGTGCGCGGGGAGCATTCGGATGTGCTCAGCGCCGATACATTGGAAGAGATGATCGAACGGCATCCGAACTTGCGGTCCATTACGGTCCCGGAGCAAGGCCACGCGCCTATGCTCCAAGAGCAAGATCCCGTCGAGGCGATCGGCGCCTTTTTCGCAGTCAACGATTGGTGAGACGGACCTCTTGTGAGACGGACCCGCGCCGCCGCTATGGCGCATCGCGTGGCGGGCTCAGCGGCGGCAGTTTGCCGATCGACCACTCGCTGTTGGTTTCCACATAGGCCTTGATGCGGGGAAGGACCGTTGCGGCGACGTCGCGCGAGGCACTGGCCTGCTTCCACTTGATGCTCTCGGAGGTTGAAAACAGCCTGGGGAGATCGCGCCGCAACTGATAAGACACGGCCACGGCCGTCCCCTGGTCGGGCGCAACGCCTTCGATGGTCACGGCGAGGCCCGAGAGCGCGACCTTCCCGGTTTCCAACCGGCTCAGAGCGCGCAGTGCGGCCATCACCGCCTCGTCCCAGTCTTTGGGCGCTCCGGAGGCAACCCTCAAACGGTCGTCGAGACCAGGTTTTTCGAAGAGTTGCCGCGACAGCTCGCGCAATTGCTTGCGCGAATCCTCGCTCGGCACGCTGCCCGCGAGGCTCAGCGCATTGACGCCAAGGTCGGCGGTGAACACGAACGGGTCGGCGACCGGTGCCCGCACGTCGTCGCCTTTGATGGAGAGGCCAGCCGGCAGCGGGCCCGCAAGCGCCTTCTTGATCTCAACATAGTCATCGGCGCTCTGGGCCACGCCGGACACTTTGAGGTTGGAATTGGACAGGCGCACGGTGCCGCGCTTGAGGTGGGAGAGCTGCTGCAAGCCGAAGCTAACCGCGCCGAGCCATTGCTCCCGCGGAGGACCGCCTTCGACGATCTTCAGCCGCTCTTCGACCTTGAGATCGGGAAAATGCGCTTTGACCATGCCGAGCATGGTTCTGCGATCTTCCTCGGAGGGAACCGCGCCGCGCAGCTTGAGACCGGACTCACCGCGCAAGGCCGTCCAGACATAGCCCGCCGCGCGCAGCTTCTCCTTGGTCTCGGCTCGCTCGAGCAACGATGCCGCCGCCGCTACAGGACGCCAGGTCGAATCGGGATAGAAGCCGGCATAGGCGCCACAAGCGCCGCCCATGACCAGCACGATCAGGACGAGCGTGAGGACCGGCAGGACGGTGCGCGATGACCACCGGTCTCTTCCGGTCGGCCGCCTAACCTGGTTACTCTGCACCATCAACCCTCTCGGTCACTTGATCTGGCCGTAATGCTAAACCGAAATGTCGCTCGGCACGTTCACGAAGGGCTCCAAGCGCTTTGGCCCGGTAGGTCAAAGGCCCCGCAGGTTGTCTGCAAGCGCGCTTTGGACGCGCCCTCCCTTTGCAAGTGAAGAAGAAACTATAGGCCATAGAAGGATGGGGTTCCAGGTTACTATTGCCCCTAATACGCCGAAGCATGCGGCGACGCGCCCCAGTATCCGGGGCACGTCTACCTGGCGTCCAGGAAGATTGTCCCCGGAGAACTACTGGAGGTGGTGCGCGAGCCCGATGATGCCGATGGCGATCAGATAGATCGCCACGACGTAATTAAGAAGACGCGGCATCAGCAAGATGAGAATTCCGGCGATGAGTGCGATCAATGGATTCAGCAAAACGGGATCCATGGCTGGCATAGTTCCTCTCCGTGTGGGGCGCGACGGCCCGATTCGTCCGACAGGCAGAGCATAGGCGATCCGTAAGGCCTTGTCCTTCCCGCAAAGCCATGTCAGGAGCCCTTTCCACGGCCATCGTGTGCTCCTTCAAACCGAACCCGGAGTGACTATATGGCTTGTCTTGCCTTTGCCGTTTTTAGTGGCAAAGGGTAAGCGCTTCGTCCGGGTCTGAGGGGGCCGGCAAGCACTCGAAGACTCTAGGGGGGTAGGCCGCGGCATGTCTGTGGGCGATCCAGCCTTTTGGCTGGCAGTATTGCAGATCATCTGGATCGACCTCTTGTTGTCGGGCGACAACGCTGTCGTCATTGCGCTTGCTTGCCGCAAGCTCCCGGCCAGCCAGCGGGCCATGGGCATCGCCCTCGGCACTCTCGTCGCCATCGCTCTTCGCATCGTGTTCACCGGCTTGGTGACGACGCTGATGACGATGCCCTATGTGAAGCTCATTGGCGGCGTGCTCCTCATTTGGATCGCAATCAAGCTGCTTACCGGCGAAGAGGATAACGGCGGCGACAAAGTCGAGTCGTCCAGCAGCCTCTGGCAAGCCGTCAAGATCATCGCCATCGCCGACGCGGTGATGAGCCTCGACAATGTCATCGCGATCGCCATGGCCGCGCGCGGCAGCTATGCGCTCCTGATGTTCGGACTTGCGGTGAGCATTCCGCTGATCATGGCGGGCGCGGCGATCGTCATGGAGCTGCTGGAGCGCTTTCCGATCATCGTGTGGGCGGGTGCGGCGCTGCTTGGTTGGATCGCCGGCGAGATCATTTCCAAGGATCCGTTTGTCGCCAGTTATATCGACCCGGCTATGGGTCACACTGTCCATACGGCCAGCGCGGCCTTGGGCGCGATCTTCGTCCTCGCCGTTGGGCTCTTGCGCCGACGATGGCAGCGGCGCAGCGCACCGGACGAAGCCTAAGTCAAAGCGCCCCTAAGGGCACAAGGCCCTCTACCCTTTTTGCGCTCGCTGACCACCCGGTTTGCTGGGTCTTGTGTCCTGCGCCGTCTCCATTTCGAGCACGGCATTGATCTCCGCGCCCACCAGCACGATGAAGAAGGTCAGGTAGAGCCAGAACAGCAGAATAATCACCGCGCCCAGAGATCCATACATCCGGTCGTAATTGCTGGCAAAGTTGGAGACGTAGTAGGAGAAGCCGAACGAAGCGAGCAACCATACGGTCGTGGCGAAGATCGCGCCGACGCTGATCCAGCGCCATTCGGCGCCGCGGCGGCTCGGGCCGTAGCGGTAGATCAAGGCAAGCAGCGACAGCACGAGAAGCGCGAGGAAGGGCCAGCGCCCCACCTTGACGATCGTCTCATAGGCGCCGGAGTGCCCGGTATCGGCAAACACGATCGGCACATAGACGACGGCGAATAGCATCGCGACGACGCCAAGGATGCCGAGGATGGTGCAGGCGAAGCCGCTCAAATAGAAACGAAGCATGCTACGGCGCTCGGACTCGCCATAGGCGATGTTCAGCGCGGACATCATGGCCTGCGTGCCGAAATTGGCGCTCCACAGCGCGATCCCCATGCCGACCGCAAAACCCCAGCCTAATGCCTGATGCGGCGTCTCGGCGATTCTCTGGATCTCACCGATGACGATGTCGTAGGCCTGAGGCGGAAGCACGGTGGCGAGCATGCCGAATTGCCGTTCCACGGTATCTGGGTCGGTGGTGAGCCCGAACAGCGAAATCGAGGCCCAAAGCGCCGGGAAGATGGCGAACAGGGCATAGAAGGCGCAGCCCGCCGTGACCACCTGGAGATTGTCGCTGACGATCTTGCTCCCGACCCTTTTTACGATCTGCCACCATCCCTTTGGCGAGATGTAATGGGCGCGCGTGGCTTCACGGCCGAGAGAGTCTGGCTTGGGGTTCATGTCTCTATGAAGGATCGTTGAGCGCCCGGAAGACAAGCAGATAATGCTCGAGCCCTAAGAGCAGGTTTCCGCGCAGACGCCAGCGCGGCCCCGATGTGCAGGCACCGAGGGAACATTGAGAAGCGCTGGGCACTTATTCCCGCAGGTTTCGACAATTGACCCTGTGGAGGAAATGCAATGCTAGGGACAATTCTTCTGATCATCTTGGTGCTCTTGCTGATCGGAGCGCTTCCGACGTGGGGTTACAGCAGATCATGGGGCCGTGGTCCCTCAGGGCTTCTGGGCCTGGTGGTCTTCATCGTTCTGATTCTTTTGCTCTTGGGCAAGATTTAGGTCCTGCCGGACCTGTGGCTATTCCCGCGCCATCCTCACTTCCATCACAGGTCCAGGTGCGATCTCACGGCGACATTCGTCCATTGTGAGCCCGTGACATCGCCATGCGCTCTCCGGCTCCGCGCCGAGGGTTGAAAGGATTCCTGACAGCGTCAATGTGTTCGTCATGGACACGGTGAACGAACGAACAGCCTGTGATCGATTGGTGGCGCGGCTGGTGCGTTACGGGGAGCCCGAAGGCGTTTGCAGTCGCCTGGGGTTGGGGCTGTTTTTCTTGCGTCGCGCGTATGAAGGGTCCTTGTCGGGAAAGGCTGCACGTCGCCTCCCGGTCGATGGCATCAAGAAGAGCTTGGTTGCGCATGGACAGGCGGGCCAGTTTTACCGCCATTTGCAGTTCCATATTGGTTGCCGGTTTCTTGGCTGGCCCGGAATGCTCGCGAGTTGGTTTATGCATCAGGTGGATGTGAGGCAGGCTGCAGCGGGACGACTGGAATCAGCGGTGGAGGTCAGGGGCAATGAGGCGGCGTTCGCGTGCGCGGAGGTTCTGTTGGACCGGTCGCGCCGTAAGATATCGCGTCGGGAGGCCGCGGAGCGGTTGCGTCAAATCCTGACAGATTGAGGGGCAGGCATTTGCCGTGTAAGCCTCAAGCACGTTGCGACGGGAGTTCCCATCTGCAGACCACGTTGGCACTTACGTGAGGAAACTTCCACTTGAAGCGCCGCGTCAGCGTCTTCGCTTCATCCACCCCGGCTGTGCGGCAATCCTCTATCCGGTTGCCGCTTACGGAGATGTCGGGCATCTGGCGTGTGCTCTGAAATAGCACCGCGCCAGTGTCGCAACTGTAAACAGTCAGATACAGCACTACGATCTTCGCTATCATGAGTAACTGCTCTCCCTGACCTCGGCCCCTCCACTCGCTTTCAGCAGAACCTAGCATCCGCCTCCATTTCTTGCGATCCTATCTCGGCGGGGGAGCCAACAGAAGGAGGCTCCAATGAAAGACCAGACGTCAAAACCCGCATGATGAGGGCGAAGATTGATCTCAGTTCGGCGTGCCAATCGTCTCGGACTCCTATTCGCTGCGGCAACATTCCTAGCTGGTGTTTCCAGCGCATACGATGTGGTCGCTCGAAAGTCGGAGCAACAGGGATATAGCTGGATCGACGCCTTCGCCTATGAGGTCGTCCCTCGGGTGGGTCTTGGTCTTGTCCTCGCGGTGGCGGTCTACTTCTTAGTTCACGCGGTAGGTGCGTTCCTTTCGCGACTTGACCAGATCGCCTCGGCTGCTCAGGCCGCGACACGGGTCATACCGCGCGATCTCACACCGCTATTCCCCACCGACCCATGAAACCGCGCCCGGGAGCAGTGATGCGTACGGGGCCTGGCGCTATCCTGATCGGGAATGCCGGCAATGAGGCCGCCGCCTACTTGACGGTGCGTTCACGGAACTCCAATAGAACGTCTACGGTGCCAATCCGGTGCCAAGCCAGCCCTTTTCGGCCCTCTCAGCGAGTCGAAAAGGCGTTGGATATCAAGCTGGAGGGGTGGCCGAGTGGTTGAAGGCACCGGTCTTGAAAACCGGCAGGCGCGCGAGCGTCTCGTGGGTTCGAATCCCACCCCCTCCGCCAGCCCACACAAGAAACTATTGAGCCGACTCACAATTTTCGCGCGCCTCATACCTGTCCCCACAGTTGTCCCCACAACTTAGTATGGGTAGCAAAATGGGTAGGGGTAACAACCGCATGCAGGCGGGTAAGGGTTGTAATAGGCCGAAGCAGCTGCCGCGCCAACAGCAGCCGCGCCTACGGCCGCACCGGCCCCGTACCAGGCACCACGACGCGCAGTGCGGCGCGCGACACCGGCCAACGACAGCGGCGTCAAGGGCCGGCCGATAATGTCAATGAAGATCGAAGCTCGTTTGGCCGGCAGCTCCTATTACCTGCGGCGGCGCACAAATGCCGTTGAGTATCAACGAAACTCGAAGTGAAAATTCCAATCGTTAAAGGGTCCGCACGGGAGCCAATAGCGGGCCTAGGCAAAACTCGGGAAGCACCGGAAGCGTCGAACGACACCGATCAATAGAGGTCGCGGTCAGCGTCTTCGGTAGTACCAATCGGGTTGGTCTCTTCGTCTGTGGGTGTCGTAGTCTCCTTTAAGTCGTCTTCCAGCTTCTCCATCATGGTCTCATCCTTCGCGGAATCCCCGCCGGAGTCCGTACTACCCCCAGTCTCCTCGGTGGCATCATCCTCCGCATAGGCAAGCGTCGCGACGGAACCAAGACAAATCAAAAGTGCAGCGGCGAAAAGCCCAACAGACAACCTTGTCATTTCGATTTTCCTTCGAGCGTTTGACCATAGGTACATCCCACCTTCTGGAGAAAGCGGCAGGCCGACCACACTCGTGGCGTGTGTCAAGATGATGTCCTCGAAGCATCTTGCATCCTGCTGCTAGCATTGGCGCTTTGGCAAAGGGTTTTCGCGGACTCAGTCTTACGCTTGCGGTTGCCGGTCCACGACCTCAAATTCCAACCGCTCCTTGAAGAAGGTGCGAGATAGAGCCTTTTCTCCCATGACCTCGCTGAGGGCG
>Ga0307379_10000492_pt1 | contig 66131 bp, 67 predicted proteins | sample UN2MG_FD_202237 | JGI IMG/M metagenome (GOLD analysis project Ga0307379, IMG submission 202237) | Soil microbial communities from Risofladan, Vaasa, Finland - UN-2 | ecosystem: Environmental > Terrestrial > Soil > Coastal area > Acid sulfate soil | place: Finland: Risofladan, Vaasa | collected... | reverse complement strand
CAGGTTTCAAACCTGTGGTACGAGGCGGTTTTGGCGGGGTTGGCGGGAGGGGGGATTTATCCGGGGGAGGGGGAGAGGGGGAGGTTTATGGTCTGTGGTTTGTGGTTGGATCTGGGGAGGGGTTGGCGGGGACAGGGGGTGAAGGCGGTCGCAGAAGAGCAGGCGGGACGGGTGCGCCACAATTGGGGTCGCTGGGGACAGGAGTGTCCCCGCCACCCTGGGGATGTTTGAGGGGAGCCGGCAAGATGCCGGCGCTACTTTCCGCAGGGATGCAGGCGGGACGCCCGCACCACAATGGGGGCGCCGATGGGGACAGGAGTGTCCCCGCCACCAATGTTGGGCGCGTAAAGTCTTGACAGTGGCGGGGTTTGAATGTATTCTTATTTGATTCGGCGGACCCTGGGGTCTGGCCGGGAGGGATTGGTATGCCCTTGAATGGAGGGTGAGGAGAGGGATGTTCGAAGGGTTGAGCGATAAGCTTTCGTCGGCGTTCAAGCAGTTGCGGGGCCATGGGAAGCTGACGGAGCGTAACATCGAGGACACGCTGAAGGAGATCCGGAAGAGCCTGTTGGAGGCTGACGTCAACTACAACGTGGTGAAGCGCTTCCTTGCCGATGTTAAACAGAAGTCCCTGGGCAAGGAGGTGATGGAGAGCCTGACTCCGGGCCAGCATTTCGTGAAGCTGTTTTTTCGCGAGCTGGTGACGCTGATGGGGGAGCAGTGGGAGGACCTTAATTTAAAGGCGGCTCCTCCGGCGGTGATCATGCTGGTGGGTTTGCAGGGGTCAGGGAAGACGACGACGGCGGGCAAGATCGCGCTGTATCTTCGGGACCAGCGCAAGCGCTCTCCGTTCCTGGTTCCGGCCGACGTTTACCGCCCGGCGGCGATCGAGCAGCTCCAGGTGCTGGCGGGCAAGCTGGGGGTCCCGGCGTTCGCGAGCACGACGGAGATGGACCCGGTTGAGATCTCGGCGCAGGCGGTGGACCAGGCCAGGAAGCAGGCGCTGGACACGGTGATCATAGACACGGCGGGGCGTCTGCACATTGACGAAGCGCTGATGGACGAGCTCCGCCGGATCAAGGAGCGGACGAGGCCGGTGGAGGTGTTGCTGGTCGCGGACGCGATGACGGGGCAGGACGCGGTGACGGTTGCGGAGTCGTTCAACGCGGCGGTTGAGATCACGGGGGTGGTGCTGACGAAGCTTGACGGCGACGCCCGCGGCGGGGCGGCGCTCTCGATCAAGGCGGTGACGGGCAAGCCGATCAAGCTGGTGGGCGTGGGCGAGAAGCTGGAGGCGCTGGAGGCTTTCCACCCGGAGCGGATGGCGTCGCGGATCCTGGAGATGGGCGACATCCTGACGCTGATCGAGCGGGCGGAGCGGACGGTAGACCAGAAGAAGGCCCATGAGATGCAGCGCAAGATGCGGCGGAGCGAGTTCACCTTGGAGGACTTCAGGGACGCTCTGCACGAGCTGAAGAAGATGGGGCCATTGGAGGACGTGCTGAAGATGATCCCGGGCGTGGGGAAGCAGTTGAAGAAGATCCAGAACATGCAGCCGGCGGAGGATGAGCTGAAGAGGATCGAGGCGATCATCAATTCGATGACGGGGAAGGAGCGGCGGAACCACAAGATATTGAACGGCTCGCGGCGGCGCCGGATCGCGGCGGGTTCGGGGACGCAGGTGCAGGACGTCAACCGGTTAATCAAGGACTACCAGGAGATGCAGAAGCTGATGAAGCAGATGACGTCGGCGAAGGGCGGGATGAGTTTGCCGGGGATCGGGAGGTTCATGTAAGAAAAGATGCGCGGGTGAGGGCACCCTCGCCCCTTTGGTTGAGCGTGGCGGGGCTGGGGAGGTTCATGTAAGACAATTGGGGAACAGGGATGCACAGGATGTTCAGGATAAGAAAAGAAGTTAATATCCCGTGAATCCTGTTAATCACTGTTAATTTTTCTTAAACAGGTTAAAAGGAGGGAGATAGGAGCAATGGCTGCAGTATTGAGATTGAGTCGTGCGGGGACGCACAAGCGGCCGTATTATTGGGTGGTGGCGACTGACAAGCGGATGCCTCGTGACGGCCGGTATTTGGAGAAGCTGGGGACGTACGATCCGCTGGCCTCGCAGAATGCGGTGACCCTGAAGACGGAGCGGATCATTTATTGGCTGGACCAGGGGGCCCGTCCGTCGGACGCGGTGCGCGAGATTTTGCGCGGCCAGGGGGTCCTGAAGGCGCGGGCAGCGGAGAAGGCGCCGAAGCCGGCGGAGGAGAAGCCTGCGGAAGCACCAGCGCCGACGGCGTAATTGGGGCGTGGAGACGAACACCGGGTGATTTATCTCTCGCAAAGGCGCAAAGACCGCAAAGAAAAAATAGAGGATGGAATTATTCTCTGAGTTGTCCGCGCCGGCGTGAGATTAGATTGGTTGGCTGAGTCAGATTTCCTCACCATGAATTAGAGCCGTGGGCGGCAAGGAGAGGTTGTGATGGAAGAGCTTATCGCTTATATCGCGCGGAACCTGGTTGATTATCCGGACCAGGTTGAGGTGCGCACGGTTCCGGGCGGGCGGACGGTGGTTTATGAGCTTCGGGTCGCGGAGACTGACCGGGGCCGGGTGATCGGCCGGGAGGGTCAGACGATCCAGGCGATCCGGACTCTTTTGAAGGCGGCGACGGCTTCGGACCACAAGCCGGTGCTTGAAGTTCCGGGGTGATTCGGACGGCGGCGGGGATTCGGGAATGGGCCGCGAGCTCATCGCGCTGGGCGTTGTCGGGAAGGCGTTCGGGATCCGGGGCGAGGTCCGGGTCCGGCCGCACAACCCGCGGAGCACGTGGTTCGATACGGCGGAGGGGCTGTGGCTCAGGAGCTCTCCTGCGGCGGAGCCGGAGTTTCTGCGGATTTTAAAGCGGCGGCGGCACAAGGAATTTTTCGTGTTCACGCTGGATGGCGTTCGGGACCGGGACGACGCGGAGCGGCTGCGGGGCCTCGAGGTGGTGGCGGCGGAGGATGAGCTGGAGGCCTTGGAGGCTGACGAGTTCTACTGGTACCAGTTGATCGGTCTCAAGGTGCGGGACGCGGAAGGCCGGGCGCTGGGCGAGGTGGTTCGGATCGAGGAGACGGACCCGAAGCTAGGCGGCAACGACGTGTTGGTGGTGCGGGGCGATGATGGCGAGTTCCTGGTGCCGGCGACCAAGGACGCTGTATCGGCCATAGACGTGAAGGCGGGGGCCATGACGCTGAGCGCGGCGGGCGGGTTCGGCGGATCGGGCGGGACTGACCGCGGGTGAGGGCACCCGCTCCCCTTTGGATGCGGTTTATTTTTATTTGAGTAAAAGTAATCTGGACTGCGGCTAACGCTGCTCGCACAAAGGGGAGCTGATGCGGTTCGAGGTGATCACCCTTTTCCCGCGGATGATCGAGGGCCCGGTCGGGGAGAGCATCCTGAAGCGGGCGTGCGATGCCGGGCTCATCGAGGTCCGGGCGCACGATCTCAGGAGATGGGCCGGGGGCAAGCACCAGAACGCTGACGACGCTCCGTTCGGCGGCGGCGACGGTATGGTGATGAAGCCGGAGCCTCTGTTCGCGGCGATCGAGGCAGTGAAGGCGGCGGCGGGGAACATGCCGGTGGTGTTGCTGACTCCGCAGGGCAGGCGGTTCAGCCAGGAGCTGGCGGTGGAATGGTCGAGGCTGCCGGGTCTGATCCTGGTGTGCGGGCATTACGCGGGGATTGACGAGCGGGTGCGGGAGCGGGCGGTTGACCTGGAGGTCTCGATCGGGGACTACGTCCTGTCGGGGGGCGAGCCGGCGGCGCTGGTGATAATCGAGGCGGTGTCGCGTCAGGTGCCGGGGGTGCTGGGCAACGAGCTGAGCCCGGCGGACGATTCGTTCCCGGCGCGGCTGGAGTATCCGCAGTACACGCGTCCGGCGGAGTTCATGGGGATGCAGGTGCCCGAGGTCCTGATCTCCGGGCACCACGACCGGATCCGGCGGTGGCGGAAGAAGGAGAGCCTGCGGCGGACGCTGCTCCGTCGGCCGGACCTTCTGGAGACGTATCCTCCGGACGACGAGGAGCGGGAGCTGCTGCGGGAGATCGAGGAGGAGGGGAGGGGGAAAAGTAGATAGTAGCCAGTAGCCGGTAGCCAGGGGAATGAAGAGGTTTGGGGTTTGTGGTTTGGGGTTTGGGGTTGGAAGATTGAACCACAAACCACAAACCCTTTCCTTCTTCCTCTTGGCTACTGACTACTGGCTACTGGCTACTCCACAAACCTTGGCCGGCGGGATTTACATCGGGCTCTTGCACAGCCCGGTCCTTGACAAGGACGGCAGGATCATCACGACGGCCGTCACGAACCTGGACCTGCACGACCTGGCGCGGCTCAGCCGGACGTATGGGGTGAAGGGCTTTTACGTGATCCAGCCGCTGGCGCTGCAGATGAAGCTGGTGGAGAAGCTGCGGTCGTACTGGCTGGAGGGGCGGGGCGGTGAGTACAACGTGACGCGGAAGGAGGCGTTCGAGACGTTGCGGCTGGTGAAGACGCTGGACGAGGCGGTGGCGGGGATCGAGGCGGAAGCGGGCGGGCGTCCGCGGGTCGTGTTTACCAGCGCGAAGCCGCGGCCGGGCGCGGCGGGCTACGCGGAGCTGGGGTCGAAGATGAGGGCGGGCGGGACTTGGCTCGTGGTTTTCGGCACGGGGTGGGGGATCGCGCCGGAGTTTTTCGAGCGGGCGGACCATACGCTCCTGCCGATCGAGACGGGGACGGGCTACAACCACCTGTCGGTGCGGATGGCGGCGGCGATCATCCTGGACCGTTTGCTGGGTCCAAGGTAAAGAGGCTTGTTGCCGACGATCAGGCAGTGAAAAAAGGAACCGCGGATTAACACGGATGAACACGGATTATATCAGTAGTCGGCAGCCGTGGCCCTGAGCCCCGAGACCTTGCCGGAACGGCGGTCGGTTGTTAATGGTCCCATATTATCTTTTATCCGTGTTCATCCGTGTTCATCCGTGGTCAAGAAAAGGAGTCTGACATATCTCAGCGGAGCCGCCGGGTTTGACCACGGCGGCGGTCATGAGTATGATAGATAAAACTTGAAGGAGCATAAGTCATGAAGCGGCTACTGGCAATCGAGGAACAACTCAGGAAGCCGGACCTTCCGGCGATTCGTCCCGGGGACACGGTCCGGGTTCACCACCGCATCCAGGAGGGCGACAAGGAGCGGGTGCAGGTTTTCGAGGGCGTGGTGCTGAAGATGCACCGTGCCGGTTCGCACAGCACGTTCACGGTGCGGAAGATCAGCTACGGCATCGGGGTCGAGAAGATTTTCCCGCTGCATTCGCCGGTACTGGAAAAGATCGAGGTGAAGCAGTCGGGCAAGGTGCGGCGTTCGCGTCTTTATTATCTGCGCGACCTCAAGGGCAAGGCCGCCAGAATCAAGGAAAAGCGTCCGGTATAAGCGATGAATAACCGTGCTCCGGGGTCCTTCTCATGCACATAATGGACTTGGTGATCCAGGGAGTGGGGAGGTTTACGGAAAGCCGTAAATTCCCGCTCAAGCCCGGATTCAACGTGATTTACGGCCCGACCGAGTCGGGCAAGACCACGCTGGTGAACTGCCTTCTGGACCTGTTGTACCCGGACCGCTACCGCGACGACGAGGCGTCGCTCATCAGCTACGGCGAGCCGGCGGCCTCGCGGGCGGGCCTCACGCTGGCGAGCGGCCAGGACGTTTACCGGATCCTCAAGGACTTCAAGGCCGGCAAGATCAGCCTGACCCAGTACAACCCGGCCTCGCAGAAGTTCGAGCAAATGGCGGACGACCCGGTGCAGGTGAGCTCCATCCTGGCCTCGGCCTTCGAGCTTCCTTCCTTCGACGTTTTTTATAACCTTTACATCTCGGCGGCGGACCGGATGCCGTCGGCGCTTCCCCTGATGGAAGAGGCGGAGCCGGCCCAGGATTTGCACTCGCACTCGGAGCATCATCCCGGCCAGACGCGGCCGCCTTCGGCCCAGCCGGGGCCGGGGCCCGGGATGCCGGGGCCGGGAATGCCCGGCATGGGCGGGGGCATGCAGATGCCGGGCCAGATGATGCCGGGATTCATGCCGGGCATGATGCAGCCGGGGATGGCGCCGGGGACGGTGGTTCCGGGAATGATGCCCGGAGGCATGCCGGGGATGATGCCGGGTTTCATGGGCATGCCCGGGGCGCCGGGCATGGTCGGCGGCGACGGGATGACCAACGAGGAGCGGGAGAAGAAACTCACCTCCATGCTGAAGGAGCTGAAAGAGGCGGAGCGGGTGGAGGAGATCCAGTACGAGATAGACGGGCACCAGCAGAAGGCGTTCGAGATCGAATCGAAGATGAAGAGCGCGGGCCAGTTTGACGAGTTCATGAACACGGGCAAGGAGCAGCTTGACAAGTATCCGATCCTGAAGCGGCTGCCGGAAAACATCGACGAGCGGCTGGACCGGTACAAGGGCCTTCTGTCCATGCAGGGGGAAGAGGTCGAGAAGTTCGACCAGGAGTCCCTGAAATACGATGACGAGTTCCGGTTCCTGTCGGCCTTTCCGCCGATATTGCAGCAGCAGCTTTTCATGATCGGGGCGGGGCTGCTGGTGGGCGGCATCGTGATGTTCGTGGCGTCGAAGTACATGGACGTCCTCAAGTACCTGAGCGCTCTCAGTTTCGTGGGCCTGGGCATGGTGTTCTGGACGACGTGGCAGCACATCAACCGGCTGGGGCGGAGGACGGAGCTGGAGCAGACCCTGAACGATCTGGAAGAGAAGAAGCAGGGCGTGATCAAGCGCTTCCAGGTGGAGATGGCGGTGATCGAAAAGCTGATGAAGGAGACGGACTCGGACGCGGTGGAGGAGCTGAAGAACAAGGTTGCGAAGTACCGCGACCTGGAGGCACGCTACCAGTCGGTGCTCGACCGCAAGAAGCAATTGATCAAGGAGCTGAACGTCGAGTCCTTGACCAAGCAGGGACAGGAGCTGAAGTCCAAGATCGGCGAGCTGGAGGACGAGCTGCGCCGGCACGCGGCGATCAGCATGGACATCAACGAGATGAGAAAGGAGATCACGCGCCTGGAGACGGTGATCCGGCAGACCAATCCCAACTCCGCGGTGCTGAAGGACGCGGCGCCGGCCGCCAGTGAGGGGGACTACGGGGTCCCCGACTTCGGCCCCGGCGCGGGCGCGGGCGACGGGCCCGGCCATACCGTTGGCCTCGGCCCCGGGGCCGGCGCCGGCCATGGCGCTGAGGCCAGGGTCCACGTCGCGGGGGTGTCCAGGCCGGGCGTGTCCGGGTCCACCCGGGCGGTGGGCCGCAAGAGCGGGCGCTCGCGCAGCGCTCCGCAGGCTTATGAGCACATGCTGAAGAGCGGGGCCCAGCTTTTCTCCATCGAGCGGAACCAGCTCATCGCCCACATGCGGCAGCGCTTCAACCTCTACGTGCAGGCCTTGTTCGCCAAGCGCTACTCGGAGGCCCGGATTGACCCCGACGGCTCCATCGCCCTCAAGTCCGCGGAGGGCAACCGCTGGATGGACTTCGACCAGCTCACCCCCGCGGCCCGCGACACCGGATACCTCGCGCTCCAGATCACGCTGCTCGAGCTGTCCACCCAGAAGCGCATCCTGCCCATCATCCTGGACAACTCCGCGCTGCGCCTCGACGAGACCGCCGCCGTGGTCGCCGGCAAGGCCTTCAAGCGGGTGAGCGAGCGCACCCAGGTGGTCTTTCTCTCGGCGCAGCGCGCGCCGCTGCAGTTCGCGGACAACTCGCTCAACCTGGCCTGACCATGCCGCGTCCCCAGGCCCCTGCCCTCTTTCCTGAACTCAAACGCAAGCGCGTGCCCGGCCTCGACCTGGAGAACAGGTTCCGCGAACAGGGCTATGCCCGGGTGGCCGGAGTTGACGAGGCCGGGCGGGGCCCGCTGGCCGGGCCGGTGGTCGCCGCGGCGGTGGTGCTTCCGGAGAGCATCGGGGCGGGGAGCCCGCTGCGGAAGGTGCGCGACTCGAAGATGCTGGACGCCGGGCGGCGGGAAGCGTTGTACGAGGCGGTGGCGGCGGGCGCCGTGGATTGCGCGTGGGCCATGTGCGACGCGCGCGAGATCGACGAGATGAACATCCTGGCGGCCAGCCTCGAAGCCATGCGCCGGGCGGTGGCGGCGCTCGAGCCGGCGCCCGATCTCATCCTGGTTGACGGGAACCAGCCGGTGCCCTGCCGCATTCCCAGTGTCACGGTGGTCAAGGGCGACCGCCTGTGCCTGTCCATCGCCGCGGCGTCCATCCTGGCCAAGGTCATCCGCGACCGCATCATGCGCGAGCTGCATAAGCAATTCCCGGCCTACGGCTTTGACCTGCACAAGGGCTACGCCACGGCCGAGCATAAAAAGGCCATCCTCCGAAACGGCCCCTGCCCGGTGCATAGAAGGACGTTCCGGGGGGTCAAGGAGTGCGTATAACGGTGTGCTTGGCCTATATTAATTGCGGCTGTGGTGCATCAGGCTTCAAAGCTTTTCGAGGACTGGCTTGCAGGCTTAGAGGCGGAACTGCTTCCCTCTCGCGGTTTGCGCAGGCCCGCGATTATTGGGACGAAAAAACCGCAGGGAAGAGGTCTCGAATCTGATCTGCGGCATTTTTCAGTTCTTCTTCGGCGCAATTGAGATACTCGGCGGCAGTCTGCCAAGAAATAATGTTAACCTCAGCGGCACGCACCGCAACCGCGCTAAAGCGTCCCGCACGAGACATAGCAATATTACGAAGAGGATGGATATAACTTGTGTAGGCTTCTTGTGCTTCTGCTTCCTGGGCTGGTTCGCGGCGCTTGGAGACAAGTTTTTCCAGGGGTATTGAGCGTTCTAAGGCATTCCAAAGCTGATACCGCGCAGCGGTATAGCTTATCCAGAACCAATCCATTATCTCTCCGACAGGATCATTATTACCTCGGAATTTATATACTTCTTTTTGAGGGGCAATAAATTCTACGGAAAAAGCGTTGGCGCGTTGCTCGACAGGGTCTCTGATTTGATCCACCGGCCTTTCTAATTCGGAATAATCATCTACCCGTAATTCATTTAAGCTGGGCGCAATATCATAGAGTAAATGACCCAGTTCATGAGCGATTGTAGAACGTCGCATATACACATGCCGATTTTGGCCGTCCAGGTTAAGAACAATCGCCCGTCTCCCGTTTATTTGGACCGTCACCCCTGCGAGATTTTCCCCCAGTTCAGCTTGAACTAAGGGGATCCCTAGTTCTTCACATAATTGACGCAAAGAATTGATGCGGCCTGTTCCAAGCTTTAATTCTTCGCGCGAGTTTTGGGCTAAATAATAGCCATGCAAAAAGGCAGGATATCCAGGTCCCCCATAATTTGAGGAAGGCTTAATTCCAGTACGGCATGGTTGGATCTTGAGCGCTTCTTCAAGACGAATCTGTGTCATTGCCACCCAAGCCGCTTCGGCAATGGCGGAAACAGCTGGTTCCGTCATTCGCGGATGCTCATCCCCAATCGTTCGCAATCTTACGGCCAGACGTTCATTCCCAACGGGTTCGGCTCGGAAAGACAAATAGCGTTCATCAAGAGCAAGGGACCTGGCAATCCGCTCGTACTCTCGGACAGGCAATCGCCTGGATTTCTCGGCCTCCTCGACTATGCGTTGATCAACCTCGGCCCGTATCGCCACCTGACGAACAGATAAATTTAGGAGTTTGCGGCGCTCCTGAAGAACCCGCCCGGCAGCCATCGGCGAATCGCACAACAACGCGGAGCCTTCCGCGATAACTTCGCGCAGAATATCCTTGCCGTATACGGTCAGAGACTCATAGGCGGTTAAGCGGCGCCCCTTTGCTTTGGGATTGTCTTCAGCCAATTGATCGAGACTTCGGACGAAGATTCGTTCAGAGGTCTGCGCCAGAGATTTCAGGTTCTCGTCGGACGAGCCCGCTACCAGTGCCTCCTCAAAAGAGGTTGGATTAAATTCATTCATCTGCGTAAAACCTTTGCTGGTTTGTCAGCATCAGAATCCCAGCCGAAGCTTGGAACATTATAGCCCAGTTGTCGAACAACCTCAACGGCATCCTCAAGTTTCCGGGAATTGTCCGGGCCATAACGGCCGGAACAACCGTTGATATAGACGAGAACTTCATCGGCGGGATCAAACCAGATCTCGCCCCCACATGAAGCGGGAGCGCCGCCGGTAAGGTTCGTGTGCGTTACTCGCCCGGACTGGAGCGGCCGAGTTACAAGGGCATGTTCGAGAATATAGGGAATGCCCGATTGATCGATCACCCAAAGATGGCAACCGGGATCGCCTGATTTCATGGGAATGCGCCGCTCGGAAACCGATGCGGGTGGAGCTGTCAATAGCTTTACACCATCCGACGATGTGAGCTTGCGCATTTCATCCTGGTTTGCAGCCGCTCGTGATGGATTTGATGGAGGATATCGCCGTATGAAATCCAAATGGATCATGGGCTAACCTTATCGTTATAATGAAAAAAAATCAAGTCAATTGCTTGCTGATCCACTCCTTCAAAATAGTCTGTGAGAGTGGTTTCAACCAGAATCCTTTTTCGTGAGCCAGTCCTTAGCATACTCTTCCGGGTTTACACCCTTCATCGCCATCACGCCCTTGAAAAAGTCCACCTCGGCCTTGAGGTCGGAGTCCTTGGCGCGGTAGATGTCCTCGTAGAGCGTGAGGTCGTGGAAATAGACCACGCGCGAGATCACGGTGGCGTTGTTGATGTCTTTGTCCGGCCACTTGTCGTATTGGCGGGTCTTCATCAGGGGGATGACGTCGTCGCGGAAATGCTTTTTGTGGGCGGCGATGATCAGGGCCTTTTTCAAGCGCTTTTGATCGTCGGGGATGTCGGTCTGGTACATGACGTCGAGCTCATTGTAGAGCTTCATGATCTCCCGGCCGAAGAGCTTGTCGTCTTCGTTCGAATCCACGGCGTAGCGGGCCTGGGGCGAGTCGGCCCCGAAGCGGGCGCGGAGGTAGTTGTATGAGCCCTGGTTGCCGACGAAGAGGGCCAGGTTTTCGTTGAACTCCATCTGTCCCTTGATGAAGACGGTTCCGTGGGTCATCTCGTGGAGCACGAGGTTGGCGAGGTCGGCGTCGCTCATTTTGAGGAGGGTGGAATAGAGGGGGTCGGCGACGATGCCGAGCATGGAGTAGGCGCCGGCGGTTCGCAGGTACACGTCATGGCCCTGCAGGCTGAGCTCGGCCGCTTTCTGGTCGGCGTCTTTCTGGTCGAAGAAGCCGAGGTAGGGGACCTTGCCCACCACCGGGAAGTCCCAGGTGAGCGGCGTCATGGAAAGCGGCTCGGCCGCGGTCAGGTTCCAGACCACGGCGTCGCGGTCCACCTCCTTGTAGACCTCGTAGTTCTTGTTGCTCGTCAGCCCGATCTTCTCGACGCCGTAGCGCTTGACCTCGAGCACGAACTCGAGCTGGTCGCGCACGGCGGGGTCCAGGTCAGGGTCCTTGAGCATCCGCTCGAACGGGACCCGGCCCATCAGCAGCTCCGCCTGGCCCGGCGCCTGCTGCAATAAATATTGGAGCTCCTCCTCGTCGCACGAGGCCGCCAGACAGGCTGTTGCCGCCGCCAGGAGCAGCACCGCGGCCCGCGCCCGCGGGCCCGATTTTGCGCCACGATTGTTTCCCATCATCCACCCCCTTCATGGTTTCCCGGTCCGTCGGGTCCCGGCGCCCCTGATTATGCCACATCACCGGGGAAAAGCGCGCCCGCGGCCCGAACAGGCCCGGCCCAGGCTTTGACAAGATCAGGATGAGGTATTAAAATAAAAGTTCATGCCGCAGGACCGACAACCGCTCCCGGAAGGGACCAGCATCTCGTTCACGGCGCTGGACGGGCCGAGCCGGGGCGCGCGCTTCAGGGTGGAGCATCTGCCCATGGCCATCGGGTCAGGGGCGGAGGCCGGGCTCAAGCTGCCGGGGCTGGGGGTCGCGGAAAACCACGCCCTCTTGTCCATGCAGGACAACGAGATCTTTCTGGAGGACCAGGGATCGGGCATGGTCACGCGGGCGAACGCGCGCACCATCCAGCGGGCGCGGGTGCTAAACGGGGACATCATCGAGATCGGCGACGTGCGCCTGCTCTTCCACATCACCCTGCGCGCGGGCAAGGCCCCGGAAAAGGCGGCGGCGCGCAAGGGCAAGGCCAAGGCCCAGCCGCGGGTGTGGATGGTGGGGTTCGGCCCGGAGTTCCGGCGGTGGTTTATCGAGGACATGGCGCAAAAGCTCCAGGTGGAGGCCGCGGCGTTCGCGACCGGGGAGGACATTTTGCTGGCCATGAGCCAGGCGCTGGCCCAGGGGTCCACGCCGTCGCTCGTGATCCTGGACCTCAGGATCCCGATCATGAACGGGATCAACGTGGCCATCGCCATCCGGGCCTATGAGCTCGGGTTCGGGATGGAGGAAAAAATCCCGCTGATCTTCATGTTCAGCCCGCCGGAGCAGGCGAGCTTTGACAAGGTGCTCAATTTCTGCCAGCCGCTCCGGGTGGTGGCGCCGGGCGAGGGAGAGGAAGAGCTGAAAATCGCGGCCCGAAAGGTCATCAAGGGCGCTAAATTCTAGGGGGCTTGAGGCTTGGGGCATGGGGCGTGAGGCTTGGGGCTTGAGGCTTGGGGCTTGAGGCATGGGGCTTGGGGCTTGGGCTTGGGGCGTGAGGCGTGAGGCTTGGGGCGTGGGGCGTGAGGCTTGGGGCGTGATATTGAGACATAAGCTTAGGATGCAGTATCCGGGCTCCGGCCTCAAGCCTCAAGCCTCAAGCCTCATAATACCTCAGGCCCAAGAGAATTCTTGACGCATCGCCCAAAGGTTGTATCATAATGAACAGGGAGAGAGGGCGCGACGGCTTGGCGGCAGTTAGCTATTCAGCAGAGCCCCTTTCTTCGCGAGCAGTCATCCGGCTGTCAGGTTTGGCCGAGGAGTTATCAGCACCAATCCACGGCGGAGTCAGGGCCGAAAAAGCGGGAATCCCGCCAGTAACTTTCCTCAAACGCCTTCCAGTCGGAAACGGAACGTCGGCTTGACGCGTCCAGCAGGGTGAGGACGCGCGCGCGGGCCAGGGAAGTCTTGCGCCGCGGCCCGGGGTGAAGATGAGAGCATGAACAAGGAGATGGAGATGACGGCGCCAGTCCTGGAAATCAGGCAGGAGAGCGGTGGTTCGCTGGCGGCGGAGGTGGCGCTGCGGTCGGGCCAGCCGATCTTCGCGTGCTACCAGTGCCGGCGGTGCGCGGCGGGGTGCCCGGTGGGGATCGAGACGGGCTATGTCACGCCGGACCGGCTGATCCGGATGATCGTGCTGGGCGACCGGGAGGCCGCGCTCAACAACCAGCTCGTATGGAAATGCGTTTCCTGCTACACCTGCGGCACGCGCTGCCCGAACGACATCCAGACCGCGCGCATCACCGAGACCTTGAAGCACATGGCCAAGGAGGCGCACGTGGCCCCGCTATCGCCCAAGGTCGCGAACTTCCACGAGGCGTTCGTGGGCTCGGCTCTCCGGTGGGGCCGGGTGAACGAGGTGGAGTTCATGGGATTTTACGAGCTCAAGAACTCGCTTAACAGCCTGAAGCAGGGCGACATCAAGGGGATCATCAACGAGATGTTGTCACAGATGAAGTTCGCGCGGCCCATGCTCAAGCAGGGGCGGATGCACTTCGGGTTCCAGACGTCCAAGGGCCGGGGAGAGCTGAAGCGGCTTTACAAGAAGGCCAAGGATAGGAAGAAGTAACGGGGGACGGGGAGTGCGGAACGCGGGAAGGAACTGGATAGCCCACATAGCTTGCTATGTGGGCGGCGCGAGCCGCAAGATGCAACAGCCACAAGGCGCATGGCAGAGAGGCATCCTGCGCCTGGAGGCGCCCACATAGCGAGCTATGTGGGCCATCCACTAAGACGAGAGGTTGAGAATGGACTTAGCATACTATCCCGGATGTTCGCTGCACGCTTCGTCGGAGCTTTACGACAAGCAGTCGCGGGAGGTCTTCGCGAGCTTGGGCATGAACTTGAAAGAGATCGAGGACTGGAGCTGCTGCGGTGCGACCTCGGCGGGCAAGCAAGACGACTTTCTGGCGGTGGCCATGCCGGCGCGCAACTTGGGGATCGCCGAGGCCACGGGCTTGACGGAAATGGTGATCCCGTGCTCGGCCTGTTACAGCCGGACCCTGGTGGCGCAGCAGCGGATGGAGCGGGACCCGTCGCTCGCGAGCGAGATCAACGCCGAGCTCGCGAAAAAGGTGGAGGGCAAGATCAAGGTCTCGTCCGTTCTGGAGGCTCTGCTGAAAAAGGTCGAGTCGGGCGCGCTCGCGGGCCAGGCGGTGAAGAAGCTCACGGGCCTCACGCCGGTGTGCTATTACGGGTGCATGTTGACGCGGTTCCCCTCGGACGTTCCCGTTCCCGACGACGTGGAGAACCCGCGGGGCATGGAAAAGGTGCTCGAGGCCATCGGGGTCAAGGCGCTGGATTGGAGCTTCAAGACCGACTGCTGCGGGGCGTCGGCGGCCATGAACGACCAGGACACGGCGCTCAATCTCATGGCGCGGATCATGAAGGACGCGGTGGCGCGCGGCGCCAATTGCATCGTCACCACCTGCCCGATGTGCCAGATGAACCTGGACGCGTACCAGGACAAGTTCTGCGAGAAGGCCGGCATCTGCGAGCGGCTTCCCGTTTACTTCATCACCGAGCTGGTGGGCATCGCCCTGGGCATGAGCGCGGAGGCCCTGGAGATCCACAAGCACTTCGTTGACGGCGTCTCCCTGTTGAAGGAGTTGAAACTGACATGAGCGAAAACACTTCCGCGGACGGCAAGAAGCGCGGGTCCGTGCTGATCGTGGGCGGCGGCATCGGCGGCATGCAGGCGGCGCTGGACCTGGCGGAGGGCGGGTTCAAGGTGCACATGGTGCAGCGGGACCCGTCCATCGGCGGGCTGATGTCCATGCTGGACAAGACGTTCCCGACCGGCGACTGCGCCATGTGCATGATCTCGCCGAAGATGGTGGAGGTCGGCCGCCATCCCAACATCAACATCATGACCATGGCGGACGTGCGGGAGATCACGGGGATTCCGGGCGACTTCAAGGTGAAAGTGCACCACCAGGCCCGGAGCGTGAACCCGTTGAAGTGCACGGGCTGCGGCGAGTGCACGCGGGCCTGCCCGGTGCGCAACATCATCCGGATCCCGGAGCGGCCGGTGCCGCCGGCGCTCCCGCCGGAATGGCAGACCCTGCTTAATGAAACCGTCGAGGCCTACGGTGGCGCGGCCACCAGCCTGATCTCCATGCTGCAGGACATCAACACCAGGCTCCGCTACCTGCCGCAGGAGATGCTGTCGAACCTGGCCTTTAAGCTCGACCTGCCGGAGTCGCACGTTCTCGCGGTGGCCACCTTTTACAACGCGTTCAGCCTCACGCCGGTGGGCCGCCACGTGATCGAGGTCTGCTCGGGCACGGCCTGCCACGTGAAAGGCTCGAGGCGCATGATAGACCGGCTCCGGGAACAGCTCGCGATCGAGCCGGGCTGCACCACCAAGGACGACCGCTTCACGCTGCGGACCGTGAACTGCATCGGCTGCTGCGCCCTGGCGCCGGCGATGCGGGTGGACGGCGAGGTTTACGGATACGTGAAGATATCCGAGCTGCCCAAGATCCTTAAAGACCATCCCTGAGGAGGATGTTTATATGGAAGCCGTTAAAAGCGTGGAAGCCCTGGAATCACTCCGCCACAACATCCTGGCGTCGCGGGACGAGAAGCAGGCGATCATCACCATATGCTGCGGCACCGGCTGTTTGTCCAATGGCTCGCTCAAGGTGGCCGCGGCCCTGAAGAACGCGCTGGGCCGGGCCGGACTGGAAGAAAAGATCAAGATCAAGACCACCGGCTGCCACGGTTTCTGCGAGCGCGGCCCCATCACCGTGATCGAGCCCGAGGGCATCCTCTACCAGGCCGTGGGACGCAAGCAACTGGAAAAGGACGTGACCGACATAGTGGAGGCCCTGGGCAAGGGTGAGGAGCCGGTGACGCGGCTTCTGTACAAGGAGCTGGAGACCAAGCAGACGGTTACGCACTATCATGACATCCCGTTTTACGCCAAGCAGCGGCGGGTGGCCCTGCGCAACAACGGAATCATTGACCCCAAGAACATCGAGGATTCCCTGGCCCGCGGCGGCTACGGTTCCTTTGCCAAAGCGTTGCGCATGGAGCCGGAGCAGGTGATCGCGGTGGTCAAGGACTCGCTTTTACGCGGCCGCGGCGGCGCCGGGTTCCTTACCGGGCAGAAATGGGAGCTGTGCCGGCGCTCGCAGGGGTTTCCCAAGTACCTGATCTGCAACGGCGACGAGGGCGACCCGGGGGCCTTCATGGACCGCTCGATCATGGAGGGCGATCCGCATTCGGTGATCGAGGGGATGCTGATCGCGGCGTGGGCCATCGCGGGCGGTCAGGGCCCGATCCAGGGCTATGTTTACGTTCGCGCGGAGTATCCTTTGGCGGTGGATAACCTGACGATGGCGGTGAAGCAGGCGCGGGAGCACGGGCTCCTGGGCAAGAACATCCTGGGCTCCGGCTTTGATTTCGACCTCACCATCAACCGCGGCGCGGGCGCGTTCGTGTGCGGCGAGGAGACGGCGCTGATCGCGTCGGTGGAGGGCCGTCCCGGGCTGCCGCGCACCCGTCCGCCGTTCCCGGCCCAGTCCGGACTGTTCGGCAAGCCGACCAACATCAACAACGTGGAGACCTACGTCAACGTCCCCTCTATCCTGGAGAAAGGCTCGGACTGGTTCAAGAGCATCGGGGCGGACAAGAACGGCGGCACCAAGGTTTTCAGCCTGGTGGGCAAGGTCAACTACACGGGCCTGGTGGAGGTGCCGATGGGCATGCCGATCCGGGAGGTGGTTTTCGGGATCGGCGGCGGGATCCAGGGCGGGAAGAAGTTCAAGGCGGTGCAGACGGGCGGCCCGTCGGGCGGGTGCATCCCGGAGTCGCTGGTGGACCTGCCGCTGACCTACGAGGGCTTAAGCCAGGCGGGCTCGATCATGGGCTCCGGCGGCATGATCGTCATGGACAACGAGACCTGCATGGTGGACGTGGCCCGTTATTTTTTGGGGTTCGTGACCGAGGAATCGTGCGGCAAGTGCACTCCGTGCCGGGAAGGCACGCGCCACATGCACGACATCATGGAGCGCATCTGCGCGGGCGAGGGCCGGGAGGGCGACATCGAGACGCTGGAGCGGATGGGCAAGGCCATCGCCGCGGCGTCTTTATGCGGGCTCGGCCAGACCGCTCCCAACCCGACGCTTTCCACCATCAAGTATTTCCGCGACGAGTACGAGGCGCACATCCGGGACAAGAAATGCCCGGCCGGGGTGTGCAAGGCGCTGATCAAGTACCGCATCTCCGCCGAGGCCTGCACCGGCTGCGGGGTCTGCAAAAGGAACTGCCCGGTGGAGGCCATCTCGGGCGAAAAGAAGGCCGTGCATAAGATTGACGAGCAAAAGTGCGTCAAGTGCGGGGCCTGCCGCGAGAGCTGCAAGTTCGACGCCGTGATCATCGAGTAGTTACTAATGGGAGCGACGGATATAGGACAAAACGGGAGGTGGAGCCCGACACTCTTGTCGGGCGGCGTCCATATGGTTGACCTATGCCGGGGACAGGAGTGTCCCCGCCACCCATTAATAAAAGGAGTCAGCGATGGGTGAAGAGCTGATCACATTCACGATCAACGATAGAGAAGCCAGCGCCAAGCCGGGGCAGACGGTGCTGCAGGTGGCCCGGGAGCTGGACATCTGGATCCCGACGCTTTGCTACCACCCGTCGCTCACGCCGGAGGGCTCGTGCCGGCTGTGCCTGGTGGAGGTCGAGGCCATGGGCCGGCGCCGGTTGGCCACCAGTTGCGGCTACCCGGTGGCCCCCGGGATCAAGGTGTACACGGACACCCCGAACGTGGTGGAGAGCAGGAAGGTGGTGGCCGAGTTCCTGCTCGCCCGTTGCAGCGAGAATAAGGTGGTCAAGGAGTTGTGCGCGCAGCTCGGGGTGACGGATACGCCCTATCCCAAAGAGAAAGAGGACTGCATGCTGTGCGGGCTGTGCGTGCAGATGTGCCGCCAGAAGATGAAGGTGGGGGCCATCGGCTTCGTGAACCGCGGCCACGAGCGGGAGGTGGCCACGCCCCACGGCCGGCCCTCCGACGTCTGCATCGCCTGCGGGGCCTGCGAGTTCATCTGCCCCACCGGCGCCATGTCCGCGCGGCTGAACGCGGGAAGAGACACCGTGCCGCACGGCAAGGAATTCGACCAGATGCTGATGGCCCGCGGCAACATTGACATCACCTTCCCTTCCGCCGTGCCGCTCCTGCCCAGCATTGACCGCGACAACTGCGTGCACTTCCAGATGGGCAACGACGCGTGCAAGATCTGCCAGAGCACGTGCAAGGCCGGGGCCATTGACTTTGACCAGGTGGACACCGTGTCGGAGCTGGAAGTAGGCGCGGTCATCATGTGCCCGGGCCTTACCCGCTATAACCCGCGGGTGCGGCAGGAGCTCGGGTTCGGGCGCTGGCCCAACGTGGTGACCTCGCTGCAGTTCGAGCGCATCCTCTCGGCCTCCGGCCCGTTCAAGGGCGCGGTGCAGCGGCCGGGCGACGGCAAGCACCCGGAGAAGATCGCCTGGATCCAGTGCGTGGGCTCGCGCGACAACCACAACGCCAACCCGTGGTGCTCGTCGGTGTGCTGCATGTACGCCACCAAGCAGGCCGTGATCGCCCGCGAGCACGACCAGAGCGTCAAGCCGACCATCTTCTACATGGAGATGCGGGCCTTCGGCAAGGACTTTGACAAGTACGTGGACCGCGCCAAAAACGAGTACGGGGTGCGCTACCAGCGGGCCATGATCTCTCAAGTCCGGGAGGAGCCGGGCACGGGCAACCTGGTGATGCGCTACGCCAACGAGGACGGGACGCTCACTGACGAGACCTTTGACCTCGTGGTCCTCTCCGTGGGGCTCGAGCCGCACTCGGACGCGGCGGAGCTCGCCTCGATCGCGGGGGTGGAGCTTAACCAGTACAAGTTCGCGGCCACCACCCAGTTCGCGCCGGTGGACACCACGCGCGAAGGCGTTTACGTCACGGGGACTTTCCAGGGTCCCAAGGACATCCCGGAGACGGTGGCGCAGGGCAGCGCCGTTGCCGGCCGGGCCATGTCGCTCCTGGCCGAGGCCCGCGGCACCGAGGTGATTGAGAAGGAGCTGCCGCCGGAAAAGGACGTGAAGGGCGAGGACGTGCGGATGGGGGTGTTCGTGTGCAACTGCGGCATCAACATCTCGCAGACGGTGGACGTGAAAAAGGTGGTGCGGGAGGTGCAGGACCTGCCGGGGGTGGCGCACGCGGAGGACCTGCTCTACGCGTGCTCGCAGGACAGCCAGGAGAAGATCAAGGAGCTGGTCAAGGCGAAGGACCTGAACCGCGTGCTGGTGGCGTCGTGCACGCCGCGGACGCACACGCCGCTGTTCCAGGAGACCATCCGGGACGCCGGGCTCAACAAGTACCTGTTCGAGCTGGCCGACATCCGCGAGCAATGCTCGTGGTGCCACATGGGCCGGCGCGAGGCCGCCACCGCCAAGGCCACCACCATCGTCAAGATGAACATCGGCAAGGTGAGGAACCTGGAGCCGGTGCAGACCGAGTCGGTGAACGTCACCCCGGCCGCGCTGGTCATCGGCGGCGGGGTGGCGGGCATGTCCGTGGCCCTGGCCCTGGCCGACCAGGGCTACCAGGTCCACCTGGTCGAGCGCGAGCCCGAGCTCGGCGGCCTGGCCCGGAACGTCTATCACACCCTGGACCGGAGCGACGTGCAGGCCTTTCTGCGCGAGCGGGTGGCCCAGGTGGAAGCCCACCCCCGCATCACCGCGCACCAGGGGGTCGAGGTCAAGAAGACCGAGGGCTTCGTCGGCAACTTCAAGACCACCTTGACCGACGGCAAGAGCTTTGACCACGGCGCCGTCATCATCGCCACCGGCGGCGTCGAGTATCAGCCCACCGAGTACCTCTACGGCTCAAACGGGCGCGTGCTCACCCAGCGGGAGCTGGAGGCGCGCCTGGAAAAGGGGCCGGCCCAAGCGGGCGAGCGCTACGTGATGATCCAGTGCGTGGGGAGCCGGGAGGAGCCGAACAATTATTGCTCGCGGGTGTGCTGCCAGGACGCGGTCAAGAACGCGATCGCGATCAAGAAGGCCAGGCCGGACGCGCAAGTTGCCATCATCTACCGCGACATCCGGACCTATGGTCTGCGGGAGGACTACTATAAGGAAGCGCGCGACCTGGGCGTGCTGTTCGTGCGCTACGAGCCGGAGAAGAAGCCGGTGGTGGAGGCCGTGGACGGCAAGCTCCGGGTCAAGACCTTTGATTACATGCTGGGCCGCGAGATCGCGCTGGCGGCGGATTACGTGGTGCTCTCGGTGGGCTTCCGGCCGCACCCGACGACCGACCAGGTGGGCGAGATGTACAAGCTCACCAGAAACGCCGACGGCTACTTCCTGGAGGCGCACCCCAAGCTCCGGCCGGTGGACTTCCCCAGCGAGGGCGTGTTCCTGGCCGGGCTGGCCCACGCGCCCAAGAACCTGGACGAGACCGTGAGCCAGGCCCTGGCCGCGGCCGGACGCGCCGGCGTGCTCCTCTCCCACGAGCGCCTCGGCGTCTCCGGCATCATCGCCAAGCACAACCGCGAGGTGTGCATGTCGTGCCTCTCTTGCTTGAGGCTCTGCCCCTACGGGTCGCCCTACATTGACGAGGACGGGAAAGTGAGCCACAACGAGGTCAAGTGCATGGGCTGCGGCATCTGCGCGGGGGTGTGCCCGGCCAAGGCCTTCCAGGTCAATTACTTCAAGGACGAGCAGATCCTGGCCATGATTGACGCGGCGACGGAGAGGGAGTGCGCGTAATTGATTTTCGCGTGGAGCGGGGAAGCGGTAAAAATCATGAAAATATTTTTTGACGGGATTAACAGGATTTACAGGATTAAAAAACAAGAGGCCGGTCCTGAAAATCCTGTTAATCCCGTCAAAAAAATCTTCGGAACGGGAGGAAACGGCAAAGATGGTTGAACAGGCACAAGCGGCGGAGGCGGAGGGCAGGTCCTCCGTGGAGAAGCCGCAAGCAGCGCCCGCGGGGTGGGAGCCCAACATCCTGGCCTTTGGCTGCCACTACTGCGCCTTCGCGGCGGCGGACCTGGCCGGGGTCATGCGTCTGTCCTACCCCACCGCGGTGAAGATCGTCCGGCTGTCCTGCACCGGCAAGCTCGACCACATCTACGTGCTGCGCGCGTTCGAGCGGGGGGCGGACGGCGTCTTCGTCGCGGGTTGACTGCCGGGGCAATGTCATTTCCTGGAAGGAAATACGAACGCGGCGAAAAGGGTGAAGCACCTGAAGACCTTGATCGAGGAGGCCGGCATTGATCCGGAGCGCCTCGAAATGTTCAATCTCTCCGCGGCCGAGGGGCCGCGCTGGGCCGAGATCTGCACCCAGTTCACCGAGCGCATTCGGAAGCTCGGCCCGTCGCCCGTCTGGCTCGCGGAGTGCAAAGCCGTTAAAAAGGAGTAAGAAATGATCGTCGGCAAACAAAAACCCTTGAACGAGATCTGGGAGATGGTGAAGGGCGTAAAGAAGCTCCTGGTGCTCGGCTGCAACACCTGCGTGGCGGTGTGCCACGAGGGCGGGGCCAAGGAGGCGGAGATCCTGACCTCGCTGCTGCGCATGAAGGCCAAGCAGGATGGCGTGGAGATGGAGATCAAACAGGGCGCCATCGAGCGCCAGTGCGAGCACGAGTACTTCGAGAACGCGCGCGAGCTGATTGACTGGAGCGACGCCGTGCTCAGCATCGCCTGCGGCGCCGGCATCCAGTTCACGGGCGAGAAGTTCCCGCAAAAGGTCGTGCTGCCCGGACTGAACACGACCTTCATCGGGGTGGTGGACGCGCCGGGCGAGTTCACGGAGCGCTGCCTGATGTGCGGCGACTGCATCCTGCACCTGACCGGCGGCATCTGCCCCATCACGCGCTGCTCCAAGTCCATCATGAACGGGCCGTGCGGCGGCTCCGAGAACGGCAAGTGCGAGGTGGGCAAGGACATCCCCTGCGGATGGCAGTTGATCTACGACCGGCTCAAGGGCCAGGGCCGGCTCGATCTGCTCAACGCGGTGATCCCGGCCAAGAACTGGGTGACCTCCCGCCACGGCGGGCCGCGCCGGCTCGACCAGGAACATCTCAAGACCAATCCCAAGGAGGCCTCCGATGGCGGAGCAAAATAAGCAGAGCAACCTGGAGCGGGTGCTGGCCGAAGGCACGTTCGCCGTGACCGGCGAGCTCGGGCCCAAGCGCGGAGTGGACACCGTGCACTTGAAGGAGATGGCGGCCAAGCTCAAGCCCTATTGCGACGCCTTCAACATCACCGACAACCAGACGGCGGTGGTGCGCATGTCCAGCATCGCCACCGGCATCCTGATCAAGCGCGACCTGGACATGGACCCGGTGGTCCAGATCGTGACCCGCGACCGCAACCGCCTCGCCATCCAGGCCGACGTGCTCGGAGCGTCGGCCCACGGCATCGTCAACGTGCTCTGCCTCTCCGGCGACCACCAGACGCTCGGCAACCACCCCGGATCCAAGAACGTCCACGACATTGACTCCCTGCAGCTTTTACAGGGGCTCACCGGGCTCCGGGAGGGACGCTTCATGAACGGAGACCAGCTCGAAACCGACCCGCCCCACCTCTTCCTCGGAGCGGCCATCAACCCCTTCGGCCATCCCATGGAGTTCCGCGTCCAGCGCCTGGCCAAGAAGGTCGCCGCCGGGGCCCAGTTCGTCCAGTCCCAGCCCGTGTACGCCATGGACATCTTCAAGAAATACATGGCCGACGCCCGCAACCTGGGACTCCACGAAAAATGTCACGTCCTCGCCGGCATCATCCCCATGAAGAGCGTGATGATGGCCAAGTACATGAAGGACAAAGTGGCGGGCGTGATCGTGCCCGACGAGAAGGTGGCCCGGCTGCAAAAGGCCATGGAAGGGATCGAGGACAAGAAGGAGCGGTCAAAGCGCGTGCAGGCCGAGGCGGTGAAGATGGCGGTCGAGGAGATCCATGAGGTGATGGACATCCCGGGCGTGCACGGCGTGCACCTGATGGCGGTGGCCTGGGAGGAGATCATTCCCGAGCTCGTCAAGCAGGCCGGGCTGGACAAGTCGAGACCGAAATATAAAAATTAACGTTATTCAAAAACCTCACCGGCCGGCCCGGGCCCGACGCGCCGCAACTCTTTGAACCGTTTAGCCTTCCGTGCGAGCCGAGCCGTTGCGTCAAAGACACCACGTCTCGTCCTCTATACGTCATTGAGAGGTCAAAGTCGTGGTAAGAAACCAGTTTTACATAGCGAGGGGCGCCAAAGTCCTTGAGAAAGGTCTGAATCGGGTTCGCTTGGCGACAATCAAGTGTAGGAGGTCAGGTCATGACGGAATCGGAAAAGGTTGAGGTTCAGGAGGTCCGGGGACAGGCCGGGCGGCAAGGTGGACTTCCACAGCCTCCGCACGACGTTTGTAAATCTGGTCCTGGAAAGCGGCGCCGGGATCAAGGAAGCGATGGACCTGGCGCGGCACTCCACCCCGGACATGACGCTTAACGTTTACGGACGCAGTAGGTGGGAAAGAAAAGCCGAACTGGTGGACTCAATGGCGGAGACTGTCTTTTCTGACATGGAAAATGAGCCTTCCACCATAACCGAGCCAGAACGGAAAGTGGCATGTTCGGAAAGCTATTTAAATTCAGCGGAGTTAATGGTGGGCCGTCCCAATCACTGACTTAACCCTCTTGGAGGACGAATTCAGCTGCAAGATAGTATCAATGGCAGGGAAAAGAGCGCCCCTGCCGGAAAAAGAGGCCCTCCTGGCACTGGAAAGCAAGAAGCGCGAGCCCCGTACGCAGTCCTTAAAGGAAGCCCTTCAGAAAGCCCTCAAGTGGCAGGCCCTGCTCGACTCCGGCAAAGTCCCCAATCGGAGTGAGCTCGCACGGCAAGAAGGCGTCTCCCCCGCCAGGGTGACCCAGGTGATGTGCCTCCTACGCCTCGCTCCTGAGATCATGCGGCACATTCAAAACCTTCCCCAATCCACGCATCACTCAGCCATCACCGGCCGCGCGCTCAGACCCATTACCAAGATCGAGGACCATCGGGAGCAGTTGGAAGCCTTCATGAAATTGTATAAGAAAATGCCGGAGCTTCTTCGGCCCTCTCCGATCCCTCGCCACGACAAATAGCTTCTTAAATGCGATCCGCTTGAACTCGATCCCCCACCAGACTTGCCTTCTGATGCCGAGGGAACGCGCTTTTACGAAGCCTCCATTTGATGAGGAGCTTGGGAGAGCCGGCTGAAAAGCACGGTTGAGCCAAGACGATCTCAAGTTCCTGAGTCCCGGGTTTTTTAGGCTCTTGACATATTTCTCCATTTGGCTCTATTATGTCTTTGTTCAAATAACCTCTTCGTGGGCGCCCTTCGGGGCTTGAAAAGGGAAGGCGGTGAGAAGCCGCCACGGACCCGCCGCTGTGACCGGGGACGAAAGCCGCAGGATGCCACTGTCCCAATCGGGATGGGAAGGCGCGGTGAGTAGGATGATCCGGAAGTCAGAAGACCTGCCCGCGATGATTCGCTAAAGGCCCGCGCGTCTCGGGCCGGCGAAATTGGCGCCGTGGATGAAACGGGTGATCCCCGGACCTTTACTTAGCAAGGTTCGGGGATTTTTTTGTGCAAGGAGGTGACGGAAATGATGAGCTGAAACTAACCTCTTGAGGAATTTTTCTCCAGCGCAGTGTCCGGGAAGCCCGTGCGAATCGGGCGCCGCCCCGCGACTGTGACCGCGACGGCTGATGCATGATGCCACTGGGCCACGAGGCCTGGGAAGGCGAGATCAGCCGGATGACCGGAAGCCAGGAGACCGCACCGCGCCAAGTTGTCAACGCAACGTTCCCCGCGGGGGGAAAGGAGGACCGTTATGAAAACCCGCTTGAAAAATGTTATCTGTGTTCTATTTTGTGTCTGCCTCTTGTTTCCTTTCATCTCTCTTTCCGCTGAAGTCCAACCCGGAAGCACCGCGGCGATTGAGCTCGAACCAGTGGCGGTAACCGCTACGCTGATCCCCACGCCGATTGACCAAGTGGCGAGCAGCATCACCGTGGTTACCGGCGATGAGATCGAGGCGCGCGGGACGCAAAGTTTGGAGGAGGCTTTGCGCGACGTGCCGGGCGTGGACGTGGTGCGCACCGGCGGGCCGGGTAGTCGCGCCTCGCTCCTGATCCGGGGCGGCCGGGACGAGGACGTGCTGGTGCTGATTGACGGGATCGAGGCTAACGATCCCATCGAGTTCGGCAGGTCGTTCGACTTCGGGCTCCTGGCCCTGGACGACATTGACCGGATCGAGATCGTGCGCGGGCCGCAAAGCACGCTCTACGGCTCGGACGCCATGGCCGGAGTGGTGCAAATTTTCACCAGGCGCGGCCAGGGCCCGCCGACCGGCCGCGTCCGGCTCGATTACGGGAGCTTCGAGACCAACCGGGAAGTGGCCGGGCTTTCCGGAGCGGCACATAACGTGAGCTACTCCCTCTCGCTCTCGCGCTTCGAGACCCAAGGAATCTCATCCGCGGACGAGGACGACGGCAACAGCGAGAGGGACGGCTACAGGAACGTGAGCCTCGCCGGCCGGGTGATCTACTGCCCGCGAGTCAATACGGAGCTTGGTCTGGTCTTCCGTGCGTTCGATGCAAACTCTGAGCTTGACAACCACGGCGGCTGGGGTGGTGATGATCCCAATTACACTCTTGAGACGCGGCGCGGCTTCATCAGGCCCTACCTGGACCTTTGGCTTCTCGACGGGAAGTGGCACCAAAACCTTTCGGCTTCTTATGCCGATCATGAGCGCGACCTTTCAAACAAGACCGATCCCGATCATCCCCTGGACAGCGAGGAGGGGAAGTTCCGCTCGGACCTGTGGAAGCTCGCCTGGCAGAACGACCTCTACTTCGGCGACCATCACCTGGTGACCATCGGCGCCGAGTACGAGGAGGAGTCAGGCGAGTCAGAGTACGAGTCAGCCTCGAGCTTCGGAACTTACAAGAGCAAGTTCCCGGAAAAGACGGCGATCACGCGGTCCGCGTTCTTGCAGGAGGATTTTCATCTTAAAGGCTTTGGCGCGGTGGCGGGTTTGCGCAGGGACTCGCACGACCGCTTCGGCGAGCACACGAGCTACCGCGCCGCGGCCACTTATAAAATTGACGCCACGGACACCCGCTTCCGCGCGGCCTGGGGCACGGGCTTCAAGGCCCCGTCGCTCTTTCAGCTTTACTCAAGTTACGGCGACCCTGGCCTGGAGCCGGAGCAGAGTGAGAGCTGGGAAGCCGGGATCGAGCAGGGCTTCATGAATGATCGGATCGGCTTCTCGGTCACCTACTTCGACCTCCGCTTCGAGAACCTGATTGACTACAACCTCGCCACTTACAAATACGAGAACATCTCCGGTGCGAGGAGTCGCGGCTGGGAGATCGGCGCGGAGACAAGGCCGATCGAGTCGCTTCTCGTGAGCCTTGCTTACACCAATACGGACGCGAGAGACAAGGACACCGGCGAGCCACTGATCCGCCGCTCGGGCGAGAAGTACTCGGGCTCGATGCAATGGCGGCCGATTGAAAGCGTAAGCCTCAACCTTTACGCCCTCCACGTGGGCTCAAGACCAGACCTCGACTTCACCAGCGGCAAGCGCGTGCGGCTCGATCCCTACACCAGGGTGGACGCGGCTGTTAACTGGCGGGCGCGCAAGGCCTGGACGCTCTCGCTCCGCGCCGAGAATATTGCCAACGAGGACTACGAGGAGGCATACGGATTCGGCACGCCCGGCCGTTCTCTCTACGCGGGCGTCCGGTACGAGTTCCCTTTAAGGAGCGCGCGATGAGCGCAAGAAAGCATGTCAAGGTCCTTGTCACCGGCGGGTGCCGGAGCGGAAAGAGCGAGTATGCGTTGCGCATTGCTGAAGACCGCGAAAAAAAAGTCTTCATCGCCACTGCCGAGCCGGGAGACGGGGAGATGAGGGAGAGGATCGAGAGGCACAAGAGGCGGCGGGGCAGTGAATGGCGCACGGTGGAGGAGCCGATTGATCTTGGCGGAGCGCTGGCGGGTTCAAAAGCTGAGGCGGACGTGGTGGTGATTGATTGCATCACCTTATGGCTTTCCAACCTGCTGGTCCGGGGGGACAGCGAGGAGTCAATCCTGGAACGAGTCAATGCTCTTGCGGAGGAAGTCAAAGAGGCGAGCGCGGACGTGATCATCGTCACCAACGAGGTCGGATCGGGAATCGTGCCAGGCAATGAGCTGTCAAGAAGGTTCCGGGACCTGGCCGGCCTCGCCAACCAGCGACTGACTCGGGTATGCGAGCGTGTCGTGCTCATGGTTGCGGGAATCTCGCTTATCGTCAAGGAGGAGGAACATGGAAAGATTGAATAAATGGCTTTCCGAAATAGGAGAGCTGGACGAGAAGGCGATGCAAGAAGCGAAGCGCCGACAGGATCAACTGACCAAGCCGCGAGGCAGCCTGGGCCGGCTGGAGGAGCTTGCCTGCCGCATCGCAGGGATCACGGGGCGCGCAAACCCGGATGTGAACCGAAAGCGCATCGTGCTCTTTGCTGCCGACCACGGCGTGACCCTGGAGGGAGTGAGCGCATACCCGCGCGAGGTCACGGCCCAGATGGTAAAGAACTTCCTTCACGGCGGCGCGGCCATCAACGCCATTGCAAGGTCATTCGGAGTTGAAGTTGAGGTGGTGGACATTGGCGTGGACGCCGAGTTCCCGGATACGCCGGGGCTGGTCAAGCGCAAAGTCTCGCGCGGCACGAGTAGTATCACCAAAGGCCCGGCCATGACCATCGAGCAGGTGGTCTCGGCCATCACGGCGGGAGTGGAACGGGCCGAGGTTGCTGTGCAATACGGCGTGAAGCTCCTCGGCACCGGCGACATGGGGATCGGGAACACCACGCCTTCCAGCGCGCTCTATGCGGCCCTGTTAGACCGCGAGCCTGTGGAAGTAACAGGAAGAGGGACCGGGGTTGATGACCAGGGACTCGCGCGAAAGATCAAGGTGGTGGAGCAGGCGCTTCAAGTCAATCGGGAGAAGCTGACCGATCCTCTTTCAACCCTTGCGGCGCTGGGCGGGTTCGAGATAGGAGGGCTATGCGGCCTGATCATCGGCGCGGCCATGAACCGCATGCCGGTGGTGATAGACGGCTTCATCTCGTCCGCCGCGGCCTTGGTCGCCATCCGCATGAAGCCGGTGATCCAGCGCTACTGCATTTTCGGACATCTCTCCCAGGAACAGGGCCACAAGCTTCTATTCCGAGAACTCGGGGAGCGGCCCCTGCTCGATCTCGACCTCCGGTTGGGTGAAGGCACGGGCGCGGCCCTGGCCATGGGGATCATCCAGGCCGCAATGGAGGCGCACAATGGCATGACCACATTCGAGTCGGCGGGCGTCTCGAACAAGGAGGACTGAGGTGAGTTTGCTCCTGCACGCTATATCCTTCTTAACCGTTGTTCCCGCAGGCAAGTGGATAGACAATGAACCTTCTGAACCGCTCGCGGAGTCCATGACCTGGTTCCCACTGGTGGGCCTGATCCCGGGCGGACTCATGCTCGTCATCGCTTATCTCTCGCCGCAGGTGCTGCCGCCCTCGGTGGCCGCGTTCCTCGCCTTGCTAGCGGGTGTCATCATCACCGGCGGCCTTCACCTTGACGGCTTGGCCGACTGGGCGGACGGTCTTGCCGGGAGAAGCCCGCAAGAGGTCCTGCGCATCATGAAAGACACGCGAGTCGGAGCGTTCGGTGTCGCGGCCGTCGTGCTTCTTCTCATCGGCAAGTACGCGGCCCTCCTCGCCGTCATCTCCGGTCGCCAGGTCCTCGCGGTCATGGTTATCGCGCCGGTCCTTGCAAGATGGAACTTGACCCTCCTCGCGGCAACCAGCACTTACCCGCGGCCCGAGGGAGGCACGGCAAGAGAGTTCGTGGGCAAGGGAGGTTCGCAAGTAATTCTCAAGGCCACTGCTCTCATGGTCACCGTGGTCCTATTGGCTTCGCCGCTTCGCGGGATAATTTATATCGTGGTGGCGGCGGGAACGGCGTGGCTTTTTCGGCATCATTCAATCAAGAGAGTCGGCGGGATCACCGGCGATATCCTGGGCGCGGACTGCGAAATAGTCGAGCTGGTTATCCTCATGGCAGCCTCGATAATGGGCGGATAATCGGAGCGTCGTATGAGACGATCATTTCTGATCCGACACGCCGCCACCGGGCCAAGCACCGAAGGCCGCTTTTATGGCTCGACTGATTTATCTCTCTCCGAAGACGGAGTCCGGCAGGCACGCCTTTTAGCCGAGAGGCTGTCTTCGGAGGAGATCAAGGCCGTCTTTTCAAGCCCATTAAAGCGCGCATTGGAAACGGCAATGCCTATAGCGCTTGCCCATGATCTCCAGGTGAATGTCCTGGATGGACTTCGTGAAATTGATTTCGGCGCCTGGGAAGGCATGAGCTTTGATGAGATCAGGAAACGCTATCCCGGGGAGTGCAACTCCTGGCTGGCCGATCCGTGGAATTTTACTTTTCCGCGAGGAGAGTCCACGCGGGAATTCAAGAAAAGGGTATCAAGGGAATTTGCGGCCGTGCTCAACTCTGAAGGACCCGCCGCCGTGGTCTCCCACGGCGGGCCGCTCCGGGTGATCCTGTCATGCTTGGGCTGTATTGAAGAATCAAGGGCTTTTAATCATTCCCTCGATCATGGGGGCATCACGATCATTGAATCGGGGGGATCGGGTTGGAAAATTAAGGCAATGAACGATACCGCACACCTGTTCTGAAGGAGTTTGATCATGGAAAAGATACCTGCATTCTGCTCTTGGAGCGGCGGCAAGGATTCCTGCCTCGCTCTATATCACGCCCTCAAGCAGGGATACGACGTCAAGCTTCTGCTCTCCATGCTTGCCGAGGACGGCAAGCGTTCCCGGTCCCACGGCCTGAGGCCGCGACTGCTTGAAATGCAGGCGCGGGCGCTCGGCATCCCCATCGAGTTCAGCGCGGCGACCTGGGCGCGGTACGAGGAGGTCTTCATTGCCAAGCTCGAACAACTAGCCGATAAGGGCATCAAGGTTGGCGTGTTTGGCGACATTGACATCAAGGAACATCGAGAATGGGTGGAAGGCGTATGTGCAAAAGCGGGAATGAGGGCGATCCTTCCTTTGTGGAACCGGGACCGAAGCGAGCTCCTTGCCGAGTTCATGGGCCTGGGCTTTTGCGCCGTGATCGTGGCGGCAAAAAACGACGCCTTGGATGAATCATGGCTGGGACGCCCTTTGACGCTTGAGATGATAAAAGACTTCCAGCACGCCGGGATTGATGCTTCCGGAGAACGCGGCGAATACCATACCTTTGCCTGCGATGGCGCGATCTTCAAGCATCGAGTGGTATTCGAGACGGGCAGCATAACAAAGCACGACGAATATTCGTTCCTGGAACTCGTTCCATAGTATTCGGTTTCAATGTTTCCTAACAAGGTGGTTACAGACCATTTGGCGGCGGAAGCCCTGGAAGTGAAAAGGGCTATCCTTGGTATCTGGATGCAGAGATTGGAGCTAACAATAATCGATAGATGAGCAAAATCAATTGTCCCATAATTCGCCGAGGGGTTAAGCTAGAGATTGAACTGGTAAAAAAGAAGCCAAGATTATTTCCTTCATTGACAACAAGTTGCACGCCATCAGGAATTTGGTGGGCCGACCCAATCACTAACTTAACCCTCCTAGAGGACGAATTCACTTACAAGGTAGTCTCAAACGCAGGGAAAAAAGCGCCCCTGCCGGAAAAAGAGGCCCTCCTGATCCTGGAAAAGAAAAGTAGCGCCCATCAGCCCCGCACCCCATCCGTGAAAGAAACCCTTCAGAAAGCCCTCAAGTGGCAAGCCCTCCTGGACTCCGGAGAAGTCGCCTCACGAAGCGAGATTGCCCGTCGAGAAGGCATCTCCCCTGCCCACGTAACCCAGGTGATGTACCACCTCCGCTTGCCTCCGCAGATCCAAGAATACATCCTCTCCATGCCATTGACTGCCCGTCGCCCTGTGGTCAGTATACGTTCCCTCCGGCCCATCACCCACCTTAAAGACCAAAAGAAGCAGGTGGAGGCATTTAAAAAGCTTGTAGGGCAGAGGGAGTAACCTCATGCCTACATCCCGTTGAGAATGCACCGGATCGTTTTGCGGCCTTCCTTTAGAGACAGTCAAGGGGAAAGTCGAGAAAATCTTCTTTCCTCTTTCTCGGCTTTTTGGGCTGCCCGTTCCAGCCTATTCTCGATATGTTGAATAATCGCGCCAACAGTCCATACAGGCTGACCCAAGAGGCGGCAAGGCTGAGGCAATTCCCCTCTCGCCACGGCTCGCTTTATAGATTTAGGGTGCCGATTCATCATCCTGGCTAATCCTGCTTCCGTGATGATAGCTCCCGGTCCTAAACTGCCTAGCTCCGCCACGACCCCCTCAGGATAGCTGTACAGCGAAACTGCACGATTTGAAGACATCTCTCCCGCTAGGGTAACCCAGGTAATGTACCTCAACCGCCTCGCCCCCGAAATCCAAAAATACATCCTGAATCTGACGAAAACCTTAAGCCAACCAACAATTATGGAACGCTCCCTTCAGCCCATATATCAGCTTGAAGGCCAGTAGTCACTCCTGGAGGCATTCGAATTCCTCATTTGAAGACCTTACAATATATTAGACTTGAGTCGCATGGCTAAGTTTACGGATTTTCAGTTCAATGATCCGTCTAAATTATTTCTAGTCTAGGTGGTATAGCTCACTGAACTTACGCTAGGTTCTAAAATGGCACATCTGGCTCCCCAGGTGTAACCGTCTTCATAACTACTCTCTGTTAGGGTGCCATTATCAGAAATGATCCATCAAGATCGAGTTTAAAGAAGTCCGTTCCAAGGCCCCAAAGCTCCCCAGTGAGCATTGCATTGATACTTCATCACGGATACGTTCCATTGCTTGCAATATCGCCCCAAGTGATACTGAACATCTCTTTTGGATTGAAAGTTCAAGCAAGCGAAAATAATCAGGCAGATCAGTAGGGGTATCTGCGAGCACCCTTGACACTATTTCCGAATCGTTCTCCAACTCCGAGAACCAACGGGAGCCGATAAGCGGGATGCCTAGAGATATCAATACCCTGCACACCAGATAATGCTTATCTATTATCTCTCTGGCTAATCGTTCTTGACGTTTCAGACTTTCATTCGATTCTCCCGGAAGGCCAAATAGAAAAGCTATGGTTGAAGAAATATTGTTCGCCTTCAATATTTCTAGAGTTCGCATCAGGGTCTGTTCGGAAACCTTATGCCCGCTCCATTCCATAACTTGAGGGTCTGGATTCTCGATCCCAATATAGACTTCTGTTACTCCTAATTCCTTTAAAGTTACAGCTCGTGAGGGGGAGAACTCCGTGGGCACAATATAGGTTCTTAGCTTGATGCCTTTCACTCTCTCCTTGCTACTTAATAGCTGTTCTGGATAATCTTCGACGAGAAAGTTATCGCCGCTTTCAAAAAAAGAGGTGACTCCGTAGGTATCATGCATATGGCGCAACTGTTGCCAGGCCAAGTCAGGGGGAGTGAGTCGAACCTTTCGACCAGGAATCGAACAATAGGAGCACCTGCCGTAATCTTCGGCTTTGGAACAACCTCTGATCCAAGAAAGCACTAATGGTAGATTTGAAATTGCCAACTCCTGGCCATTTTGGTTTGCCAAATAGGATTTAAGGTGTTCCGAAGGATAACAACTGAAATCGAAAATCCCTACCTCGCTTAATGATGATAAATCTCGATATAAAGAAGGAGGCATGGGTTTCCCATCGTCTTGTCTATAGTAAAGGTTGGGTATATCTTCAGGGTCCTCTTTCCTAATTATCCGCCAAAGGACATCTTCGCCATCGCCGATCACCACATAATCTACTGCTTGTTGGCTCGCTAAAATTCTAGAATTCAAATTCGTGGCGTAGGGGCCGCCTACCACGTTTTTTATCTTAGGATTAACTTTCTTGATTTCTCGCGCCCAGCTAAGAGCAGTGGGATAATTTGAAAATATCGTTGAAATTCCGACTATATCGCTTCCAGCAAACTTCTCTATATTTTGCTTCTCCAAAGCAGGGTTATCATAAGCCAAGATTGAAAAATCATCATGCCCCTGAGCTATCATCTTTTTCTTCGTTACTGACCCTAAAATTGCAAGGCCAGTCTGCGGAGGCAAGGACTTAAAAGTTGAATTTATATTATTGAAGGTTGGAGAGGTTTGGGGAGAAATTAAAGTGACGTTGAAAGCCATCGTTATTCATCCTTGTCCTTATCGGGGAAGAGGTCTACAATCCAAACTCATAAATAACGTGGCTACCGTTATTGTCACGAATTCGGAGGGATTCAATGGTCCTGAGTTCTGTTTTAAAAGCATAAGGCTTCGGATCATTTTCATGCCCACAGATGTATGAGAATGGCATAATCAATCTGCCACTAGGCCGTAGGTGATTTTTAAGCTCCTTGAAAAATCTTTCCAACGTAGATCCGTTATCCATTATGGCTGTTGAAATTGGATCAGAAAGATCAGAGTTCATATGATAAAAAGGATGATTGAAAACAATTATATCATAGGTCCTGATATCGTTAAACGTGAAGAGGTCAGCATGATGGATGGAAAGAACGTCGCCAAGGTTATGCAGCTTTTTATTTCGATGAGTGCTTTCTAGCGCGAAGACCGAAATGTCAACCGCATCAACAGTCCCCGCTCCGCTTTGTGCTAAAGCCACGGCTTGAACACCAGAACCACAACCGATGTCTATACAATCACGCCCTTGGATAAGTGCCGCCCTGGACAAAAGGAAGGTAGTGAGATACTTGCTGGAGAAAGAACGATCCGGTCGAAGGGTACTCTGCCCAACCCATACTCCCGTTCCATTGAAAGCTGGGAACATATGAGTCAAATAACCCTTGTGGAGGTGGTCCTTGCGTATTGTCTCCACAAGCTGTAACCGATCTGATTCATTGTGGTCCATGTTTCTCATATCACTATTGCCGCTCTCTTCATACCTTTGTCTAGCACGCTTTCTTGAAAGTGAAAGTCTGCAGCCTTGCCGGGAGATAAAAGATGTAATTCATATCTATGTTCCTACTGATAAGCCAACTTTTTAGTTGATCATGAATCTTCACTCTGACTGCCGGTGAGAGGTCGCTTCCCCACGTAGTGATGGTCCTCAATCTAAAGGTTTCCAGCAGATCAGCATAGGAGTGGGGCTTTTGCCACTTGAGTTTTTCATCGTCAAGCCTCTGCTCAATCAACTCCATACCCTGTTTTAGAAGGTAGTCAATCGCAGGGCCAATTTCAGAGTAAGTAATCCCGGATGGTTCATACGGCTCCCCAACCTCGACTCGCAGCCTATGATAGAGACGGAAAAATTCATCGAGTTGAGCATCTATCTCTGTCAGGTCGTAAGTATTATCAAAACCTTCTGTCCTATGCATAAACTGGTTGATTTCTTTGGTTAGGACGAGTATTCCACCAGGCTTCAACATTTCAACAAAGTTATTTAGGCACTGCTTCCATTCATTCAGGATATGCAATGTTGCTACAGTGTATATCAAGTCGAACCAGCTCATGGTAAATGATTTTTTTTCTTGAAGATCGAAATTAACTAAGGAAACAATCTTGCCACAGCCGTTAAGTCTATATTCTAGGGCCTCGAGCATCTTTGAAGAAATATCACAAGCGGTAAGCATATGAGGAAAACTATTTTTTGTAACCCAATTGACCAACGGGATAAAAAATCTTCCGGATCCCGCTCCTGCCTCCATAATTTTCATTTTGTTAGATGTCAGATCTTTTAATGATAAAATGTATGTAAAATAGTTATTAATTATTTCAATCGGTATCATTCTGAGGATATCGTAATTTTCCACAGGCCGCCTCGATAAAAATATGCAATTATATTTGACCATTTTGTTGGTTCTCATTTCTAATTTTGTATAATGATTTTAATTCTTCGTCTAAGAGAATAATATCTGTGCAATTGGAACAGTGATCCACAATATCATCCCCAATGTCCTTTAAATAATGTATTCTCGTATCATCCTGATAAAATAGAAGTTCTCTATATTCCCAGCGCTTTTTTTCTTTTTCCCATTTACTAAAAGGCTCAAGAAGAAATCCCTTAGATGCTGCTTTTGGGATTTTTTCGTTACCAAAGTAATATGCGGCGAAAGCAAACGAAGGATTTAAGTTACTTTTTAGCTCTGTATTGTCAACTAAGACGATTTTGAATTTTTCTGTATTAGGTTGTGAAAAAGCCAACAGGCTATTGTATAACCTATCGTTAAAGGAATTGCCTTCAGTTAATCCCTCGTTTATTGAAGTTCGAAGAATTTCTTTTGAATTATTCCAAGTTCCGTCTCGTGCTAGATATAGCTTTGGTATAACAATCTTAAAAGAGAAACCTCCTTGACCTAACATCCATAGCCATAGCTGCTTGAGGCTTTCAGGGTCGGCCAGGGTGCTATAGCTAATATTAAATAAAATCGCCATGTTACCAGAAGCGCCATATCTCTTAACAAGTTTTTCCAGGTTCCTTTTCAAATAGGACGGTGGAATAATATTAACAGATCGCGAAGAAGCAAAAAAGTCAACGGCATTTTTATATTCCTTTTCTGTGTCTATCGGGATGGCATAAAATTTTAATCTGTCGTCTTTATCTCCATTAATAGGCTCATTAAGTTTGTGCTTGGGAATTCTATCGTATGTTATTGGGTCATATTTAAATAGTATTCTCAATTTATTACAATGCTGCAAGTGGAGTTCACTACAAATTGATATGAAATCTGTTGAAGACACGTCCCTTTCATATTTAAGAATAAAATTCAATCCATCTCCATGTGCCATACCTTTACAATATTTATTAATCCTGATGTTATCTCTTGTGCAGACGATTCTTAGATTATATCCATCTTGAGGAACCGGGGCAAACCAAGCATTTTCATTATAACTATCGATATCAGAAAAAGAATCGGAAAGTAAAGAATCAAAATTAGAATTACAGGCTTGGAAATGTGTTTTAAGAAGGTTCTCATAATCAGCAATATTTGATTTACTAGACAACTCATCGAGTTTTCTGGCATTTAGAATTTTTTTAACCATAGCATCTCTTAGCAGGAAACAAAACCGAAATAATTGTATCATTTGACAGAATAACTTAACTGGTATATCATTGTCTTGCCAGTGCCGTTCTGTCCAATTTTGTCTTTCTACAATATCAAAGCCATCATATTTAAATAAAATAGCCCCTCCATCACCTTCCCACTTAAGAACCTCGCCACCACAATGATTTGCAAAATAAATTATCAAATTGCTTATATGTTTTTTATCAAGGAAGACATCTCTTCCAGCCTCATGCTTTCCTGAGCTTCCAGAAATGTCCACGGAAACGATGGCGCATGTATGGTTATCTTCGGTAGGAATCTTCTTAAACCAAGATGCAGGCTTGTAAATATAACTCGCAAAATGTTTAGTAAACATATCATAATCCTCTTTCTTTACCATTGGGCTCTTCCATTACTTTTTTAAAGTAACTAGGGTACCCTTCCTGTAAACGCCGATACCTATCATCATCTTAAGCGCGCCCTGTTCATCAACTTGAACCTTGCCAAGAATTCCTTGATATTCAGAAATATCATTTAGGGACTTTACAATATCAGATGGGTTTATCTTGAATGATCTTCTCAAGCCATCTGCAGTCATCATCACAGAATTATAAGCCAGTGCAGCGTCGAAGTTGGGGGCGTAGTTGAATTTTTGCTGGAAGCGGGCCTGGAAATCCTTGACGATGGGGGAGTCGGTAAAGACGAATTCGGGTCCGATGACGATAACGCCTTCCAAGTCTTCCTTGGGGACCTGGGGATAGAGGAAGCCCCAGCCGCCGACGATTGGGATGCCGGGAAGGAGTTGCTGGGCTTTGAGTTCACGGAAAATATTGGGATACTCGAAACCGTAACCGAGGATGACCAAATGCGTTACTCCGGCCTGACGGACTTTCAGAACCTTGTCGCGGAACTCCTTATCAGACAGTAAGTAGGGTTCGGAAACCTTGAAGTCCATGCCGGCCTGGACCATTGGAGGCTTGATGTACTTTTCGATTTCCTCGACTATGTTTGGCACATCGGCGTAAATTATCCCCAGCACTGATGTAGGCTGGCTTCCGGCCAGGCCAGCGAGGTATTTGCCCAAGGCTTCCCCTTCCTGCTCCGCCCCCTCGTAAAGGCGAAAGGTGTTGGGATGGCCCTTGAAGAACTCTGGGTGCATGCACAGGCCGATCAAGACGGCGTTGTTGTTCTCGACCACCGGCTGGACTCCCAAGGTTACACTGGAGAGGGCGGTGAAGATAATCGGCACCTTGTTCACGCTGAGCATTTTCTGGGCCACGGTGACGGCCACGTCAGGCTTGCCCTGGCTGTCATCGAAGATCAACTTCAGCGGCGCGCCATTGATTCCGCCTTTTATGTTGATGTCAGCCTCGGCCAGCTTCATCCCATCCGCCAACATCTGGCCCACATAGCTTAGGTTGCCGCTCAAGGGAAATATGACCCCAATCTCAATAGGCTTTTTTTGTTCAGCCGGCTTGGGCTGGCATGAGTTGCACCCCTCTCCCATTGCCGCAGTGAGAAGAAGGATCATGCCGCAGAGCAGAACAAGGTATGCTACCTTAGCAATATATGATCTCTTGCCAAGCATTTTTTTCATGGCCATCTCCTTTTTTTCTCCTACCTAGTGTTATAACCCTTTTTAATCATTGATTTTTTATTGCATGTCGCAGGCGTCTTGTATGATTTCACCTTCATGTACACGGATGATTCGACGGCAAAAGGAGGCTAATAATTCCTTCTCGTGAGTGATGAGAAGGACTGCAGCGGAAAAATTTGTTGCGTAGTCCCGAAGTTCTTTGAGGATCAAGGGCACCCACTCATGCCAGAGTCCGAGGGTGGGTTCATCGGCGAGGAGGGCGCGAGGTCGCCGGGCAAGGATCATACCCAAAGATAGGAGTCGTTGTTCGCCTCCGCTCAATGCGCCGGCAAGCGTATTATCTCTTGCCACCAGCCTGGACCAGGCCTCGGCCAAGGCTGGGTCTTTAAACGGCTGCGCGGTTCGAAACTGCTTGCCGATTGCCAGTTCTAGATTGTGCTTGACCGTCATTTCTTTGAACACGCCTTCTTTTTGAAAGACTATACCTAACCCCGCACGAGCTCGGGAGGCCGCGTCCAGAAGATCCAATCTGGTTTCATCTATCTTTATACAAGATGCTGACGATAATGTCAAGAGCCCGGCAATGGCAAGGATGATGGTGCTTTTGCCAGAGCCGTTCAGACCAACCAGCCCGACGAGCTCACCGGTCTCCACTTGAAAGCTCACGTCTGTGACAACTTCCAGTCTCCCATAACCTGCGGAGAGTCCTTCCACCTTAAGCATCTTCATCCCTCGCAATGATCCCGTTCTGCAATCGGAGGGCATGGGAGGCGACCCCCTGAAAGGCTTCAAGTTCGTGAGTAACTACGAGGGCGGCGCGTTGTTGTTTTCGTGCATTGATCCATTGCTGAACCAGGGAGACCGCAAGTTGGATTTGGGTTTGGTCAAGCCCGGCCACGGGCTCATCAAGGACGAGGAAGTCCCCGTTGGAGAGAAGGGCGGTGCCTAAGGCCAGAAGCTTGCGCTGTCCAAAAGACAGTTCTCCGGCCAAGGCGGCCGTTTTATTTTCCCATCCAATGGTTCTTAGAAAGGACATGGCCTTCTCGACAGCCTTATTTTCCTGCTGGCGATAACTGAGGGGTCGTATGAGGCAAGACAAGGTGCCGGGCATCTTTTCACCATAATGAGAAAAGAGTAAACAATCGAGCACGCTGGACTGTTCGAAGGCTCGCGGTTCTTGAAAAAGGCGGACCATTCCTTGGTTAGTGAACCAGGAGAAATTTTTGCCTTTGGTATTTCGACCCTTAAAAAGGAGTTTGCCTCGGTCGGGTGGGGTCAAGCCGCAGATGATGTTCAAGAGAGAGGTCTTTCCGCTCCCGTTTTCTCCTACGATGATGACGAAAAAATCTCCGGGATTGATGGTGAAAGTGACACCACTAAGACACACGAAGGAGCCGAAGCTTTTGGTAATCTTTTCGGTTTGCAGGATGCTGCGCGGATTCATTTGAAGCGATATCCTCCCCACAGGCCGCGTGGTCTGAACCCAGCGAAGGTGATCAGGCAAAGGCCTATGAATATTTGTTGGATGGCTCCTACCTGGGCGCTGCTGATGCCTATCATGCGAAAAGCTTCAGGCAGCAATATGAGGATCAAGGCACCCAAGAGAGGACCATATTTGCTGCCCGCTCCTCCTATTAGGACCATCACCAGCAATAGGATCGCTTGATCTTGATTGAAGGTAGTGGGATTAAGGTAGGAGGCATTTGTGGCGTAAAGGGCTCCGGCAACGGCCGCTAGGGCCGCAGAAAGTGCGGCGGCATAAGGAAAAACCCTAATTGGTCTTACTCCAAGACCAACGGCGCTTAGGGGATCATCTCTAAAGGCGTGCATCCCTCTCCCGAGGGGAGAATAGATGATCCGATTGCGCAGAAAGACCGCCACGATGAGAAAAGCAGCCGCCTGCACCGTCTGGAGCAAAGGATTACTTATTGCTAATCCTCCCCAGCTCGGGGCGGGAATGCCAATTAAGCCGTCTAACCCTCCCGTCAAGCTTCGTAAATTCTTTAGCAGATCTAAACTAATCATCAGCAGAGATAGCGTTGCTAGGATAATGGCATCATGACGTAAACGATAGGCGCTGATGGCAATAGTCTGCGATAGGACAATGGAGAGAAGTATTCCGGCGAGGAGGGCCATCGGGAATGGCCAACCAAGATGAAGAAGACACATACCTGTTCCATATGCTCCAGCCGCCCAAAAGACAGAGTGAGCCAAAGATAGAATTCCCAGATGTCCGACGAATAAGTCCAATGAAATCGTCAACAATGACATAATACAAAACATAAATATGAGATGGATGAGGTAATTCATTCCCGATCTTCTCCAAACCGTGAGCCAATCACTCCTCTTGGGTCTCTCCATACGAGTAAAAACAATATCAGATAAGACACCGTATTAATCCACCGGTCGGAAAATATTTGTGTAGTTAGAGTTCGGGCCATACCGAGAATCAAGGCTCCCGCCAGTGGACCGGTCACGAACGAGTTGCCGCCTAAAATACAGGCCACCGCCCCCATGATTACAATCGGCAAACCCGCATAAGGATCGATTCCATTCCTCGCTGATTCAAGCGCACCGGCCCAGCCCGCCACTGCCGACCCTAGACCAACGGCGATCATCCTAATGACAACGAGGCGATATCCCAGAGCCTGAAACAACTGCGGATTATCGGCTCCAGCTTGTAGCCGCAACCCTAACTTGGAGCGCTTAAGTACGATACTCAGGCATAAAGCAACTATCAAGGCTGAACCTATATAAATGATATCATCGGTGGTTATTATGACTCCATTCCATTTCCAGGAAGAGGATTCACCGTTGGTAATTACTCTCATTCGGTTGCCAAATATCAGAGCAAAGAGACCAGCCCCAACAAAGTAAACGCCAAGGGAAGCCACTAGTCGCAAAGAACTGGAGGCTTCCCGCTTATCAAGCCAATAGTAAACGGTGCGGTCAATCAAGATTCCAATAAAGAACCCAGACATTGCACCGAACGAATATGCAAGTGGTTCATTAATGTTGAAAATAGTTATCACGAGATATGTTATATAACCACCAGCGACAAAGGGAATTCCTAATGCTATGTGAAAGACACGCGTTGTGCGATAGTTGAAGGAAAAGCCAATCCCCAATAAAAATATGAGAGATGCTTGAAACAAGCAATTTTTAATGACCTCGATAAAGTAAGTATCTAAATCCATATTACTTAGCACCTTTTAAATTTGCTTGTTGAAGGACTCATTACTATTACAGCGAAAATAATCATCACGCCTTGCAAGCCTCAACAAGACTCGTGATGAAGGCAGTGTCGACAAGGGGGACTTGTCCATAAAGGATGTTACTTTCACCTTCTAACTTTGCGGCTAGGTGTCCCTTGCCAAGTAATCGCTCTGCTCCCCTTTCTCCCAGAGCGATTTCAGAAGTTCCTTCTCCATCCACACGGAGAACAAGACGATTGCCCAAATTTGCGCGAAGCTGCATGGGCATAACGTTGGCATCTGGTCTTTGTGCAGCGAAAACGAGTGAAATGCCCGCAGCGCGGGCTTTGACACCAAGTCTTCCAACAATATCAGAGACTACTTCAGCATAATCGGGTGTCATCATCCATTCCGCAAACTCATCGTGGATAATCCAAAGGAACGGAAGATTCTCACTTGGGTTCGGCTTTAGGTTCAAATCAAAGATGTTCGATACTCTGTTTTCCTTGAGCACCTTATATCTGCGATCCATCTCTCCTACGAGTTCATTCAAAGTTTGGATGGCCGCTTGTTGCTCGTCGATGATGCCACCATGCAAATGAGGCAAGCCTTCGAATGGGAAATAGTCTACGCCAAGTTTGGGATCGATGAGGACAATCTTCGCTTGGGCGGTCGTGTTAGTGCAGGCTATACCCAAGATGATGTTCTGCATCAACACAGACTTGCCGCTGCCGGTGGAACCTGCGATGAGCGTATGGGGCGCATTTGACTTCGGTGAAAGGAACAGTGGACTACAGTCCTCCTCCCTGACGGCGATGAGCAGGTCATAGTTGCCATGCGAGCAGTTAGGGTTCCACTGCTTCCACACATCAGGCAGATGCAAGACACGGCGGTTCGGTCTAGCAATCGTAATTGCAACGACGCCTGGCTCGGCTCGAACCGAAATTACATTCAACGCGTGCGTGGTCAGGAACTCTGATCTGCGCTTATACACCTGTTCGACGGTGAGGTTCGCACTACCTTGGAATTTTAGAAGAGCGGCGTTTGGTGTGAGTGCTTTCGTCAATAGTTTCGATTGAAGCTGGAACTGCTGCAAAGCACCCTTACACTTGCTCTCTACTTGTCGGAGCCATTCCTCGTCTTCAACGCTGTCCTGCGAACCGCCCTGATATCCGGCAATAACTAGGCCAACCTGCTCAAAGGCCCATGAACCGCTGTTGACGACAGGTGTCACAGGTATCGGTGGCGCTGGTGACGGTGAGGCCGTCGCTGATGGTACTGGAGGTTTAGTTTGTGGGGTAGGCTTGCCACCATCATCAGCCTCATCGCCGACGTTGATGCCTTCGTCGGGCTTGCGGCGATGAACGATCTGGATGCGGTCAGACGGCTTCCTGTAGGTCTCCTCCTTCCAAATGTCATCGCTTGCGATTGTCTTCCGGATGGCTGTAGGATTCGAGTCTTTTGCGTAGCCTAAGACCAATTCTCGCAACCGTGCCCGTGAAAAAACTTCTTGCCAGGACTGCTCTGTTTCGGCCACGGTAACGAAGTCAGAACAATCCGGTACATCTGATGGTCCGGACACGAAGATGTGTGAATAACCACGCATGTAAATACAGCACTCACCCTCGCGCACGGCCCTGCGCCATGCAGCCAAGTCAATCGGCGAGTTCGCGGGGAACTGGATGCCGTTCATCATCAAGTCCGAGAAGCGTGATAACCAGAGATCACGGTCAAGCCGCTTCGGGTCGCCGAAGATGGCATCGTTGATGCGACGTACCGTGTCACGCAGTTGCTTTTGCGATTCTTTTCGTTTTGCGGCGAGATTTGCATGATCGATGTATTTCGCCTCCGTAATGATGACGGCAAGTTGAAGTTTCCCATCCTGCGTCTGCTCTGGCGAGAGAGCGAGGATATCGGCAATCTGCTCCTCGCGCTGGCCGAGCCATTCGGCATAGTCGTCGAGAAAATACCAGCCAAAGCGCCGGTTAGTTCCAAGCTCATGGCGGATCATATAGTGGCTGAGGACAACGCCCATGAGTTCGCTGGCATTCCGACCGCGCTTGGCCGCACGCAACACTATATCACCTGAAATCTCGTTCGCGTCATTGATGAACTTTTCAGTAAGTTCCTTGTATTCATCATCGCTCAGGTCGAGGTTCAAGTCTTTCACGCGCCCAAGAACCATCGAGCGCAACAGGCTCAATGGGGCGGTTGAGGAAATCAAGATGTTTCTGCCCTGTGTAGCGCCTTGCTTATAGCGAATGACTTTGACGTTCTGATTCAGTAGTTGGCGGCGATCAAGAAGTTCATCATAGTTCACCACCCAGTTTCCGAGATTGTGAATCTCTCTGAAGATGCTCGCGGTCTGGGGATCGTTGAAGTCAAGTTTACGGGCGGGAAGCAGGCGTTTGGTCTCAAGGCCATCCCAATCGCCCTTGATAAAGGTTGTAAGCGCAGTGATGAAGGACCACCCCTCCCGGGTCTGCACCGGACAACAGAGGTAGGCCACGGATTTCATATCGTCGGTTGCGGACGGACGGCGTCTCGACCACCGTGCTGGGATGAAAGTCGCCGACTCCACCGGGTCGCAAGTCTCTGGATACCACTCTAAGCTCGCGTGCCGGGCGATCACGTCCTGCAAAAATACCAAGTCAGCCGGTGGGCCATCCTTTGGGTCGGGAATTGGCGCTTGGTCCGCCATGATACCGATCCGAAGTCGTGCCATGAAGTCCTTGGCGGCTTCGCTAGACACAAACGAGTCCGCGTCCGCGTCAGATGACTCAATTATTTTTTCGTAGAGATCGCGCAGTTTAACCCCGTCACGATGGCGCAGGATGATTTGGCAACGCATGTCCTCTTCATCCTCTTGGAGTTCGTTCATCTTATCAACGAGTGAGTAGGGCAAACGCGCTGAATCGCAGTTGTAGAGAACGACCGAGAGGTTTGCCCGCTCATGCGGGTAAAGTGATAAGAAACGCTTGGTCAAATCAACAATGAGGGCGGAAGTTTCTTTAGGACTTTCATTGGTTTCATCAAAGCCGTCGTTACTGATGATCGGCGACTCATGAAGGCTATAATCAATATGATGATCAGTGAGAGATAGCAACTCAGGCTTTTTATCGTGCCATCCCAAGACTATTTCAGGGTAATAGGGATGAGACAGTTCTTCTTTGAGTTCTTTGAAGAACAACGGTGAGTCGCCAAAGAAAATATTATCCGCAGTCAGGAGGTGCCTAATAAGCGATGCAACTTGGAGTGCCTTGTTTGCCATCGCCGAGAGCCGTAGGGGATGCCACGGTGCAACAATGGTCGTGACTCTTCCCCCATCCACGACAACCGTGCCGATTTGAAGCAGCGGTCGAAGAAGATTCTCTCGATTACGGTCGCCTTTTGCATCATGGCAAATGGCATTGAGTAACGCGCCGTAGTCCTCTGCTTGTTTCACTAAGAGTTTGCAGGCAAGGCCATCCTCAACAAAATCCTTTATCGCGCCTTGGTAGCTCCGCTGAAAATTCTGAAAGAGGTTTAATAGTCTCGAAGCGATGGCCTCGGACAGAAGCCCTTCCCGTTGGGACTGGGTTAGATTAGCTGGCCAAATCAGAGAGATGTCGCGTTCCTTTTTATAAGTAGCGACAAAGGAACCACGATCCTGGCCGTACGCCGGGTACAGCGTTCGAACGTTATGAAGGTCTAAAGACTGGAATCGGCCTTTACCGCTGACTGGCTCGCGGTTAACGCTACAAAACATCAAAGAGTGCTCGGTCAATCGCGTCCAATCACTTGGAAATTCGCAGGCAATGCAGTTCGGATTGTAGTGCCATATGATTTGTTTAGAATATGAATCGGTCGTTCCGTTGGAAAGCTCTACCTCTAATTCAAGATAAAATTTAAGTTGCAGGGCGGATTTTGCAACAGAGCGGTTGACGTAAGGCTTGGACGCTTTTCGCCACTGGTCGCTCAATGCATCAAAGCTCATCAGATCACCGATGTCCCACGTAACCCGGTTGCCAAATAAAGCTTTTAGCCCACGATAACGCCTGGCAAAGAACAGTCCAGCATCCTCATTGAGTTCTTTAAGGTCTTTCTTGGTGCGGCGGTCGCTAGAGATTTTTAGCTTCCGTTTCGATGACGGCATATCTTGATCAAAGAGCCATTCTAAGCAGAGGCAGATGCCTAAAAGGAAATCCTCTGTATCAATAGGGGTGCCAAAGATAAACCTATCCCATTTTGCCTTTATAGAAGGCTGTTCCTTAAGTTCATTGCGATGTCGCCGATAGAATTCCTCGTCCTCCTCCTGGGCTTCCGTATAGTTACGTTCACTAAGCCTCTTGAGGTATTCACGTTCGTCATCGGTCAATAAATCTGATTCTCGTTCACTATAGAAATCTATTGTTGCTTTACCGAGGTTGAACTTCTCTCTTCTAAGTCCATCAAATAAAGGCTTCACAAGCTCCCATTCACACTGGGCGAGATCGCCAGCCTCTTTATTCCACCCGCTTTCAGCACTGATAAACGCCTTGACAGCTGGATGCAACTCGTCAGGGATAGCGTCTTTCACTTTTTCGAAAGCCCCAGACAAATCTTCCTCTAATAACAATGACTGGGTCGGGGTTTGCTTAACGAGATAGCAGGCGCGTTTTTTGATGACTTGAGCGAAGAGCGCCTTCCACTTCGAGAGGTGACCAGCAGTTTTATCATTGAGGTTGCGGAAGTAGGATGTGTCTTTGGGAACATGGATTGCGGGAAGAGCAACTCCAAGGGCGGACAGGATGGGTTGTCCTTCTTCAACCGCCTTTCGCGTCTGGAGCACATAGTCGGCCATCCTATCAAGTGCAAATGACCGCACCTCAAGCAATCCTTGCAAAGCTTTTGTCCACCAGCTGCGATGCTGGTCGGTAATGGGTAAGCCATCCGCCGCCAATTTCACCCAAAGTTCGGGCTGCGCTTGAAGCTGTGGTGCTCCGATAGGCACAAGCTCCTTTAGCGACTGCTCCTCATCATCGCCGGTATTCGCCACCAGTAACGCTGACTTCGAACAAGAGGCATTGCGGAAATAGGTCGTCCGTTCGGTGGTTAAAATGTTGGGCGGCAAGTCATAGCTTCCTGCGAAGTGAGCAGGCAACTTGATTTCGACAAGTTCCGAAAGTGCGGAGTCCGAAAGGATAGCCTTTGCAACAGCTGCCGTTTGCTCAGCGGTGAGGCAGTCGAGCAAGTAGCGTGCGACACCAGTGGATTCATCTTCCATGAGAGCGTCACGCAAGTACCACGCGGCAACTTTGCCAATCAATTCGTTGCTATTCATTTTGTCTCCGCGTGATAGGGATTGATAATATAGGCGCAACCGTCAGACAGTCGCTTGAGCAGGCCGAGACTACCAAGTCGCTGTTCAAGGCGACGCGAGTTGGCCTGAAATGCCTTTTTATCAAACTCATCTTTTGAGAGCACCTGTTCGGCTTCTTTATCTCCGAAAATAATTCCGTAGCGTTGATATAGCTTCTCAAGAAACTGTTGAAGCTCGATTCGCTTTTCGACATTGGCGAATAACAACGTTTTGAACAAACCGTCGGTTGGGGCGTAACGTAGCTTTACCGTGCCTCGCTTTGAGACGAGTCCGATTTCGCGTCCATAGTTCCGGTGGATATTGGCGACATGCTGCCGATGGCGTTTCATCGCGGCCTGTCGTAAAGCAGACATCAATCCCTGGGGATCGCTTGGGCCTTCGTAGTCCTCACCCCACCGCGCCTTGTCCCGGAGAATTTTCAGGCACTTCTCAAACGCTCCATTCTCTGTGATCGCCCGTCGCCAGTCATCAGATTTCTCGATGCTTGATATGAATGTTTCCACTGTCTGCGCTGGCAGCAGATTGTTCGTTTGATAGCAATCGCAGGATACTTCTCGGACGAGAGTTTTTCTCGGTGCAACTACTTCACATACGAAACATGGGGGAGTGCTCGCGCCAAGAAGCTGACGAGAAATTAACAACTGGTATTTGACCAGGTGAAATCCGGCAAGATTGACTAAGTGTGGGAACACATCGAAGCCAGGGATGTTCAGTCGCAAGATAGCTAACCAATCCTCGGCAATGTCATCGAAGCAAGGATTGTGTTCGTATGGAAGAAAAGCATTTGCCCGTTCATTGCTTACCTGTTCATCATCAACCGGCTGTAAGCACTTGATGATTGATGCCCACTTAGAATCGGCTTTTGCAAGCCGCTGGCGGAGAGCGGTTAGCAACTCGTGCTTACGAGAAGTACGGCAGAGCATCAAGTAGAGCATTTCTCCTGTCCGGCCGAAAAAGCGCCGGTCGTTCGTGGTTGCGTTATTGTCCAGGTCCTCGTAGAGGCAATCACGGCCATAGGGGAATACAAATTTCGAAGACCACCTCTTGTTGCTGTCAACTTCAAAGCTAGTGGATCTTGCAAGCGAAACGACTTCACAGAAATCATCGAACGAGTGAAAATGTTTTCGGAGATAATCGTACTGTGGTTGAGCGATTCCGGTGGAAGACGACCTCATACGGCTAAGCCACTCTTCCCATTGGTTGCTCTCGCTGGGATATCTTACACGTATTTCAGCCAGATGAGGGTTATTAAAAAGTACGTTACGCAAATATAACCGGTGCGCCGACCTGTACTTCAGTGTGTTAAACCCATTGGGCTCTTCAAAGGCGCGGCTTTTGTCAACTTCATAATGAAAGACGTTCAGGAACTCAAGAAAAACGAACCAAGGCAACTGCTCATCATAGAGCCTGTGTCCCCAGATCGCCTCATCAACCCACATGGATGATGACTGATCGTAGCTTTCAGGAGGAGGTAAAGGCTGTAGCGATGTATTCATGGGATGATTTCCACAAATTTTGGGTCAGGCATTCCCTGATCGGTCAAGGCGAGCAGGTTTATGCCAATGGTTGCGCCCGACACCGCCTTCTCCTTTGCCTCCCGTTGCATGTAGGAGGCGATGAGTCTGCTCTTTAACGCGAGTAGGTCCTCGTAACATTCCTTGGAGAAACTTGCTGGCAGTGCACCTTCCACTGCTATGCGGGATAAAAATTCATATCGAACCAGGGTCAGACCGAAATCCACGAAAAGGTCTTGGGTGAGAAATATGGAAAGTAACACCCGTTCTGTCATTTCATCAAATTGTAGAATGATCTTCTCACCCTTGCTTGGTTCAACCGATACACGATCAACAAGAATTCGGCAAACCCTAGCTTGTGAGTAGTTTCCGCTTGTAGCCAGGTAAAGTTCCCGGTCACTGTTAATAAACATTCCCGTGAAGGCGCGATTTAATCCCCGCACCATCCGAGAGAGGATTGGGCGCTTTACCGCCTTGCCCTCTTTCAAAGCCCCGACAACTTCGTCAAGGTACTCACCTGCAAACTTGAATACCGTTAATTCCCACAACTTGAGTTCAGTTTCATCTTTCTTTGGAATCTTGAAAAACAACCCGCGCCTTTGGCTGATGAGCAACTGAAGGAATTGCCAAGATTTCTCAGGGTCTTCATTGGTGCCTTCGATATATTCCCGCTTCGCCGCATAATAAAGCTCATCCGATCCATAAAACTTATCTTTGGCGACTAGTTCATTAAAATAGCCCCCAAGGTCCGGGTCGTTTTGGCCGAAGATGAGAATATTATCGATGCGGTTGGATGTTTCATGACCTATTTGAAAACGATCAAGGTAATCGAAAATCGTGATCGATTGTCGCCGAATGTCGGGAAGATTTCCTCCAAACACGTTGTTGTAAAAACTGGCTTTAGAGGCGGTCCCGGATAAAATAAATTTCGGGACATCCTTTGGCCGCATGAGATAATCTTTGGCATCGGGATGCCCGAGCAAAGCGTTCGCAAGAAGAAGGATAATCTGCCGAATGGGGACATGAAGACCGTTATGGTCACATAGCTCTAATAAAGCACGCAATCTCGACCGGACCAGAGGTGATTGCAGAAGTTCATAGTTATGTCGAATGGGGCATTTCGGGCCGAACAATTCATTGTCACCAGGCACGCCAAGCTTTAACTCTTCCCATCCAGGATGGGCGAGCAATGCGTCAATCGCTCGGTCGAACAACACTGCCGAGCAAGTGCGGCTTAGATTCAAGAGTCTCAACCTTGCGTCTGGAATTTCTTGACGATCCTCGACGAGCAACTCTTCTATTACATGCCTGGCCCTGGAAACGAAATCCGTGGATGGAAGACGCCGCCAGGATTCCACTAGCTGACCATCATTAGCTGCAATAACAAAGGACTCATTCCCAATCTCTTCGAAGAAGCCTTGGCACATCTTGTTGAGTAACTCGACCCTTTCCGGTGTCCATTCATACCCCTGCTGAGGAGCCCAGGCGCTTAGGTCACGAATGAAATGCACCTTGCGGTTGCCGTCATGGAGCACCAGATATGGATTGTCCTGATCCCATAGGGATTCATCTCCGCCTAGTTCATTCCAGGCTTGCCTACAAAGATGGGTTTTGCCATCACCGGCAGTGCCAGTCAAAATCACAGAAATGGGGTTAGAGGTTTGCTCCTTGATGCACGTAAGCAATGCGTCATGATGGGGATGAACGAATTCAATTGGATTGACTTTTGCTCGGCGCGCAGATCTTTGGATGGTTTCATCGTACATGTTGTCGTTACGGGCGATTGGCCCATATTGACGGAGAAAACGAATCCATCGATCACTGCTGTTCATGTTCCTCTCCACTCTTAACAATGGAATTAGGCTGAGAATACAATTTGCGAGTTAAGATTAAATTTAGCCATTCAACCTCTATTGAACCGTTCTCATGAGGTAATCTATTCCTCCATAAGTCACCATCTTTAAGCTCGAAACGAGGTTCGTCCTTGTATAGCTGTTTTACTGAGGTCTCATCATAGTACTGAAAATATCTACCATCCATATTCTGATGTCCAGGGCCAATTTTAAGTGTCATTATTAAAACGCCACCAGGCTTGAGCGATGTAGCGAATTTTATAATCACCTTCTTTGCTTGTTCGATAGGAAGATGTAACAATGAGGCACAACACCATATGCCATTGAATTGTTCATTAAAATTTATTTCTTCAAACCCTATGTTCAAGCAGTAAGCATGGGGGTATTCACTACATATACGATACATTTCCAATGAGGTGTCCAAAGATATTACTAGGAACCCTTTTTCAATAAAATAGCGAGTGTCACGCCCAACTCCACAGCCAGCGTCTAATATCCTTCCTCCCCGTGGAATTCTATCAAGGAATCGCTCATAGAGCGGGAAAATACCTTCATTGTCAAAGGCGCTGATTTCATATGTACCATATTTTTTATTGTAGTAATTTATTGTAGATTTGCTTAGATGACGTTGCCGATAGCCATTAACTAAATCCGAGAAATGCATCGCTTTAACAAAATCCCTAAAATTAGTCTTTTTCTTTCCTGGTTTACCCTCAATAATGCTATTCAATTCCTTCAGACGATCTTGTAGTCGAAGGGTTGCACTTTCTAATGCTCCCTCGATGGCTAAAGGAAACACCACATCTTCATAATTTTTGGTGTCACCATCAAGAGTGCCTTCATGGGCGAGCTTCATTATTCGGATATGAGCCCCGAGTCTACCCAGTAAATCTTCGAGCTCCGGTTTGTCAACAACGCCGGAATTACTCTCAATTAATGATGCAACTTTATCGTTTAATTCTATTATTTGATTAAATAATAGCTTGCTCATTCCTTCGAGCTTGTTCCCGCCTAACAAATATTTTAACGTACTGAAACGATCTTTATCGCCACCAACATCCTTTTCTTCGAGCAATACAATTCTAAATTTGTCATATATTATCTTGGACTGCCTATTGTACTCCTTTAAAGGGCCATAGAAAGAATTGAGCCTGTTTAAGATATCTCCACGTTCTTCTTTTGAATTTTGAAGAGCAAGCTGCTTTGTATTATGTTGATTTTGAAGTTCAAACTGTTTCCTTTGAATGTACATAAGCAGCACCTGGAGGATAAACGCAACAAATACTGTCACAAGACCAATCAAAATTGGTCCCCAAGCCTTAACCAAATCCGTGTCCCAAGTGGCTATAGTTGACAGATCAGGCATGCCCCAGTTCCTTCATCGTCCTCTTCAATTCCTGCTAGTACTTCTACTAATTTCCGATTCCCACGATTAGCCCTTCTGCGCTCATCCATTTCAGCATTGCGCTGCTTAATGGCCTGAACATTTTCCGGCTTGCGAAGCTCCCTTAGAGGCATTCTCTGAATCCAAGTGAAGGTTTTTTCGTGACCATCGCCGATTTTCTCATACTTCATTGCCTCCTCGAACTGTTCCGGATGGTTTTCTAGTAGGCGAACCCATTCGATGGGCCTTTGGAAGAAGCAGAAGAAACAACCTGAATGCGTCCGGCCCCAACTTAGATAGGGTGGCATTCCGATCCCGCTGTCCTCAAGGATTTTCATGACGCCAGCATAATCAATGCCATCTTCCTTGAATGGAAAAGTGGCACTGATATTTGGCTTGTGGCTGATGTATCCAACACGGTCCTCATCAGCACGGATGCCAACATAGCTGATGACCTGGCCTTCTCCTACGTACTCTTCAAAAGGTTTCAGCTTAAGCAGTTTTGTGCACCACCGCATTTTGGGCGAGGGCAGATAACCTCCAAAGACCTCCAGCCAATGATCGAAACCAGCCGCGGAATTCAAGCGCACGATCTTTGTGCCTAGAAATGCCTCGACTCGGTTTAGGTATTCGTAAGTCTCCTTGAGTTCCTTGTCAGTGTCACAAAAAACATACTCCATGTTCGGCACGCGGTCGCGCATGTAAAGAGCAAGGGCGGTGCTGTCCTTTCCGCCGGACATGCAAAGGATATGTCGTGTAGCCTCACTCATTTTCAGGGTCTCCTTTATCAAGACTCCTCCAAATAGCCCTTGACGCCGCCGCCAGCCCTAACCGCTGATCCTTGGATAAGAGCGCTTCAAATTGAGCCTGCAGTTCGTGCAACTGGTTCTCTTCATCAGCACTGTAATGAATGACCTGTTCATGCTCGGCGCCGTTTGACTGTGTAACGGCGAGTCGGACGCCGATGCTATCGTTCGATGGTTTGCCCTTCGGAAAAACTATGCTTTCGACACGCTGGAAGCGCTTCGCCATCTGGCTGAGTTCCTGAGCGAAGACCTCTTCCTCGCTGTCATGCCACTTGGCGGGCGGCTTTAGCGCAAGGAAACTGCCGAGAGACTCCAACCATTCCGAGTCGGGCAAGTTGTCGTCCATGAGGCGCAGACAGAAGGCCCGAAGCTTAGGCTCGCTTACTCCCAGCACAACCTGTTCGGCACGGCCGGCAAGCGCGATTCGGAATTGCCGGAATGAACCTGGCAGGTCAAACGCCTCTCGAAGCATTTTCTGCATCCGCTCCTGCAACTCAGGGAAGGCTGCTCGGAGTTCGTTGAGCGCCGCCTTCAAACTTCTGACAAATCCCTCTACCTCTTTGCCTCTGGTTGCGTGCGTCGGGACTGGATCGCCCCCACACGCCTTCGGCAGGTCCACGAACAGCAACTTGGCCGGCTCGCGGGCCTCCAGAATGGCATCACGAACGCTTAATGCTATAACTGACCTTCGCTTGGTGTTATGCACATAAGCAGGAAGCTGCGCAACGAATACGCAGAGCGGCTTCACAACGTCCAACAATTCGGCTTTGCGTTCACTGCTTGGTTTGACCTCAAGAGCGTCCATCAGCTTCTCGAAGATCTCGGCGCGAACCCCCTCTATCTTGCAATATTGAATCTCGAATCGTTCGGGAGCTTTGGTCAACTCGAGCATGATCTCTCCGGTCATCTCACGAAGGAACGTTCCATTCTTATAGAATGCTACATCCTGCTCATGGGCGATTGCAAACACCGTGAGCAACAAGGGGATAACGCCATCGCGCACACCATATGGCGGTTTGCGTAGTTGGTTGAATAGGCCCGCCACATTTACACGAGCATCCGGCTGTTGGCGGACAATCTCTCGAATCTTTCTTAGAGTTGGAAGCACACGACACTTCTCATCGCGGCGATAATGCGGCTCACCGATTCGCCAGGTGTCGCCATGCTGCTGGTGAATCCCGGTATTGAGCAGCACGGATAAATACATGCTCATCTCCGGCGGCTTTTTGTCAGGGTTCATGCCAAGATATGGAGATTTGCTATCTTTAAACATGCGTTCGATTAGCCGCATCCTAGCCGCTGCCGCCGCGGAACTCAAACTGCGACGGTTCACTAGTTCATTATGGATGCGAGGAGCTTCCGAATACGTCTCATCAAAGATACGTGAAAGCTCCGAGAGAAGATGGCGACCATCTCGGACGCGAAGCGACCGGCCTTTATGGAACCATTCAAGGGTTGAGCGCCCGCCAAACTGCTTTAAGCCAATACGAGCCTGAATCCCTGACTCCAACAGCAGTTTAGCGGCTTGAAGCTGCCGTGAGACTTCCTCTCTCGCATATTTATCGGCATTTAATTCGAGTATGTTTGTGGTGATCCAATCCCAACGTTGGACTTCCTGAACTAAGCCAACCAAGTTGCCCAAGGGTTGCGGCACGGCGACTAACCAGTTCCGGCGATCCTTCAGATCAACAGCCCTTGCAAATTCCAGGGCGATTTCGCGTTCTACGGCGGTTTCACACAACGGAACAATAATGAAGCCGTCCGATTCATTCCCTTTTTCATCGAGCAAACTGGATAGATCGGAAACCGAACTGTAGCGCACATCGAAGTGGCGCAGATTGCCTGTCTCGATGTAATGTCGCCGGGCGACTATGGAGTGTGTTTCCAGGTATTCCTTAATAAGAGAAGCAACGCGTTGTGGGGTTTGGACGGCTTGGCGGGCATCGTCATAAGCCTTCTCCAAGTCAACGGAAGTGTGCGGCCAAAGGCATAGTCCACGACCTCGGCCGCGGTCGTAAAGCACGCGCTTAACATTGCGAAGCTTGCTCAGCGCGCTTTTCACCTGCCGTTGGAGCACATCGTCGTCACCGGCCAAGGCGCATACCACGGACTCATCCGTTGCCAGCAGGTCATCGTTGAGAAGATTCAGGATACCAACCGTTTTAAGAACCTGAATGTGAAGTAACTCATCTGTTGAATAGCTCTCGATGACAGATTCTATCAAGTTCCAGTGACTGCGATAGCTCTGCACAGCGAGTCGTTGGCCGAAGTTAGTCCGTACATAATCGAATAGGTCGTGAAGGCGGTACGGCTGAGCATCCTTCAAGCGTTTTTCACTGAACGCCTGTAATCCGTACGGCTCATTGGACATAAGGAAACTAAATAGCGACCGTTCGTTCTGCCCAAAGCGGCGGAAGACACGAATCAACACCGGCAATACTGTAGGATGGAGGGGATACAAGCGAACCGCCAGGTCCATCATAGCTCGACGTTCAGATGCCCCGAGCCAGGCCAAGTCAAGCGTCTTGTCCATTGCACGTCGCAAAGCAGTCGCTTGTGCTCTCGGAATTTCATCAATCTGAATGTTTAGTGCCGAGGCGATTATGTACCCGATCTGTTCAACCGGCTGGTTGAAGACGATTTCCTCGAATCTTCCGGCCACTTTTTCCCACTCGCGTTGAGCGGATTGGTCGAGTTGGCCTGCGTAAACGTTAAATCCTTGATGAAGCAAGCAAATAACAAAGAGAGGTCGTGGTCCACTCCTAGATGCTGTTTCTGCTATACGCTGCAAGAGGTAAACATCCTGCCGGGTAGGATGAATGGCTGCATATTCTAAGAACTTACCAAGTTCATCAATAATCAGCAGTAGGCCTTTGCTTCTGCCATAGGCAACTATGCGTGCATTAAGCTTCTCAATGAAGGAAATGACTTGTTCCTCGGTCGGCTCCACAGAGGAATTTAGTACAGATTCAATCTCTGAAATCAGCTTAGGCTTTTTCCCATGCGTATGCAACCGGCCTAGGGTTTGATGAAGCGCTTCAATTATTGATATCCCCAAGGGCTGTCTTGAACACGTGCAAAGAACAGGTGTAAAGCGAGGATATGATCTCCCCTGCTTAGGAAAATCTAAAACTTGCCTAATAGATGGCGGTATCTCGTTGCGATCAGCAAATGAGTGAGCCAATAAAAGGGCAAAACTTGACTTGCCGGAGCCATAATCACCGGTCATGCGCCATGCGCGGCATCCGGACTCCGGCTTAATGCCTTCGGCGATCCGATGAAAGCATGATTGTGCGAAGTCTGTGATAACATAATTGTTTAGGGCGGTTGAATCGAGAAAGTCTCGTTCAAGCTGAACAGATCGCATGAATCGAGGTCCAACATTGAAAAGGTCGGCGATTTGCGTATCAGACATGCGACGCCTCCCTTGAATAGACATTTTCAAGGAATGTCTGTAAAACGATTGAGGTGCCAGTTTTTCGGAGTTGCTGAAGCTGAGCAGATTCGTTGTAGGTGAAGCATCCCAAGGACGTAGAATCAATGCCCTCAAGCCGAGCTCTTACGGCATCCTCAGGCAACTTGAAGACTCGCCCAGGGCTTCCAGGTCCGTGAGCAATATCCCTGAAGGCGAGCGTGTGCTCATTGGGAAATCGCTTTGTCCAGTAATCGGCGATACAGTATGAGAACAATTCCGGCGTGATGTCAGGCTTATCCTCATACCTAAAGGCATAGACAGATTCTCGGCCGCCTTTGGCTTTAGGTGATTCCCGGTCTCCTGTCTTTCGTAGCAGCTCTAGCTCGACCAGAGGGCAGTCGAGATTATCTTCCTGGATTTTACCCTTCTTACCGCGAGTTGGCACATACGTGTGCAAGAACACCCCTAAATGCTGCTGTATTGTGACAGATGAAATCCCCTCATCATATCTAGATGCTTCAGCCAGAAGTTTTTGCGTAACGATGCTCGGGATCATCTCTGGCTCTTGCCATCTATTGAGGAGATAGTCCCAAGCTAATAGAGGGGCGTCAGGGTCTGTTGCGAGTTGCCAATGAAGCAACCAAAGCGTGCGAATGTCCTCAAGATACGGATCAAGCTTTTTTCTGCCCAACACCGTATCGCCAAAAGGAGTCAGTGCTATATGATTTCTGGATACAGTGATAATCCCTGTCGCTTGCGCCCAAAAACGCGCGCTGCGAACCATGTTCTTTCCAAGTCCTAGCTCCACCATGACCTTGTCATCATATGTGAAGAAGGATGGATCGTGTTGGAGCAGACGCACCACCTTGGGAAGCCATGCGTACCTGCATGGGAATGATTCGTGTCCAGATATGCGATATCTTTTCCGTTCCATAAGCTTCATTACTTCCTGGTCCTAGCCTTTTTCCTCGGATTGTCTGAAACTGCGGTGCCGCTTTTCGCCCACCCATCGATCTCGTCCTTCTTGAACTTCCATAACCTCCCCATCCGGTGAGCAGGCATTTTGTGTCTATCAATCCATCGGTACACCGTGTCGTTACTGACGCCAAGGTATTTGGATATCTCGTCCACCGATAACCATCGGTCTTCCATCTCAACCATATTTCCGCTCCCTACGGCGCGATCCTGTTCGCGTTGCCTCACTGACTTGACGCGATATAAGGGAATGACGGCACTCCTACCCCCTCATTGAATAAGAGTTAAATACACCCGTTCTTAAAGATTGTCAACCGCTCTTTGCCGCATTTTTACGCTTAAGTCTGCAAATCCGACACTCGCTTTTGTCTCCCACAAAAAAACAATGAATCCAGTAACCACTCCGAAATCTGGTTCTCTCCGTATGCACCGTATCACTCACAGGCATGAGGAAAACTGTATTGATCCTTACCGGGGCCGGCACGTTCGACCGAGAGGCTTGAGTGAGCCAAAGGCCAGGACCTCTCCCTTAAAAAGCCAAGCTGAAAGCCAAACTCCGCCAGCCTGAACCGGGAATAAGACGCGGCTGTGTAGGCTACGTCCACCAGGGTTGAACCCTCCAGGAGGTCAATGACCGGGAGGCGGGATTCGTGGTCGGAGAAGGTGAGAAGTTCGCCCAACACGCGGCCCCAGTTGCCCACAGGAGGGCCTTGGGGGAGGAGATGGGGGTTTGCTGGGTCAAGTGCTGGGTGAAACGTTCCTGTGTGGAGACGTCGGCGAGAGGGTCGGAGGTGCCGTGGGCGAGGATGTGGTCCTCGGAGATTTCGAGGATGGGGATGCAGAAGCGGAACCGGTAGAGGCGCCCGATGACCACGGCCTCTTGGACAGGATTCCCTGACAGAAGCGGTCGTGGTCCCAGTAACCGCACTTGAGGGTCCGTGGACAAATAAAAAAGGTGGGTCCTCACCTCAAGTACAGTCTTAATTTGCTCTTTCCTAACTGTTCAGGTTGAAGATTTTTATCAAGCATTACTGTTTCAAGTTGCAGTTCCACTTGAAATCTTCTCACTACCTCTTTTGTCCCTTTTCTTCCGGCTTCGTCACCATCGAGCATTACTATCACTTTCTTTCCATTGTTAATGAGCAGCCTTGCCTGATGGTTGCTTATTGTGCTTCCCATTAAAGCTACTACGTTCGGGTAGCCGTTCTGGTGGAGTTTGAAGACATCGAAGAAGCCTTCGACCAGGATGAGTTCAGAGTATTGGGTGGTTCGGTGGAGGTTGTAGAGGATGTGCCTTTTGTGGAAGCCGAGGGGGAGTTTGTATTTGGGTTCTTGGTTGTCTGTTCTTCTGCCGGCGTAGGCTATGAGTTGTCCAAGTTCGTTGTGGAGCGGTATGGCTATCATGCCTTTGAGGAGTCCTTGGTTGCAGTATCCTATTCCGAAGTGTTTTATTGTTTCTGGTTCAATGCCTCGCTTCTTGAGGTATGTGTGGTTGGGATTGAGCTTTAGTTCAAAGTCGAGGGGAGGATTTACCGCGGCCCTTTCAGTCTTTTGAGCAGGTTCCTTTTTCGGCGCTTGCCGTTTATTTGGCTTTGAGGTGGAAAGCATTTGCTCTGCTATCAGCCCCGCCTTATAAGCTCCCACATTTTCCATCTTCATGATGAAGTCTATGACTGATCCGCCGCCGCAGTGGGTGAAGCAGTGCCAGAGGTTTTTGGTGAGGCTTACGTTGAAGGCAGTGTGATTGTCGCCCTGGTGGATCGGGCAGCATCCGTAGAAGCAGTCTCTTCCCTGCTTCAGGCCGGTGATGTCATAGTGGTTCAAGACTTCTTCCATTGTGAGCCTGGCCTTGATGTCGTCGAAGTCTATCCAGTGCTCGTCTTTCTTTGCCATCTATTTGGTATCATAGCATCGAGGAGTATTGGAAGAAAGGGGCGGGTTGGGTGGGCATGCACGTGCATTCAATGCAGGGTGTCGCTGAGGTATTGGTATAATCCTGGCACTTCGTCACTGTCTATTATGCCTGCTTGGAGAAGGTCTTTTATGGTTCTGTTGATGGCTTCCCCGTGCTCCCGTTTCTTGTGGCATTCCTCTTTCAGACATTTGGTCATGGCGCATTTCAGCTCGTGGATTGCCTTTGGGTCTGCTTCTTTGAGGATTGGTTCGAGGGCTTCGAGGGCTTTGGACTGGTGGGAGTATGCCCTGGCCTCGTTGATGGTGGAGATTATGTCGAGCTCGCCGTCTGTCGCGGTTTCAGAGTAGATGTTGTCGTGGGATGAGAGGGAGAGGCTGAAACAGTCGTAGCATTTCTCGCAGTTCGTTACGACTCTCCAGAGCGATTCGTATGCCATTTGTTCGACCTTTGCATTGGGTGGGGTTCGGCTCGGTTCTTTTAAAGCTTTCGGCTTTTTATCGCGGTTGGTGTTGGGGGTGGGCGGGCGGGGGACATCAGGCTCAATTAAGCAGCTTAGATGCGGCTCGTGCTTTGCTCTTGGTGCTTATAGTCTGTTATCTTGATTTGGGTTGTCTGGGGTGTTTGCATCCTGATGACCTTGCTGCTTAACGCCTTGCATATCTCTATGAGTTGGCTGTTGAGTTCTCCGAACAGCAGCTTGGTTCTGGCGAAGATGTGGACTATCTTGTCATAGGTTCTTAGGCTTATTGGCGTTGTCCAGTGGTATTGGCTTAGCTCCTGCTCCCACCATTGAATGACCTGTCCTGTTTCTTCGTGGGAGAGCCTGATGGTTCTCGGGTTCTGTCTGAGTTCCACTACTCTTTTGGTTATCCATTGCCATGCTTCCTTGTCTGCTGTGTGGTCGTATTGTTTCCTTTTCTTGATTATGGCGTCGGTTATGCTTTGGCTGAGGGTTATTATTATGGCTCGGTCGAGGTTGGCTCTCAGGTGCTCGTCTTGAATGTCGGTGATGTTCCCGCTTGGGCTGATTTTGTTGTTCTGGCTCATTATCATGTTACCCTCGAACCTTACCTCCGGGATGTTGAAATCCTCTAGGCTCGTCCTCCATCCCACGTAGCCTTTACCGAAGCACATCTGGCGGAGCAAGGAGGCTGTGAGCTTGTCATACAGCATGGTCTCGGATTCGTCCACGTAGAAAGAACAACTAGGGGAAGAGGAAAGCTCTTGGATTAACGCCTTGGGCGTGAACCTTCCGTGCAGCTCCTTGGCGAAAGGGATGTCCGCGAATTGCCTCATGTAGTTCAACAGGTCTATCGTGTTCCATGACTTACCCGCTCCCGCACTTGAGTGGAGGCTGAGGTTGAATTTTTGGCTGTTGTGGCTGATGGTCTTGCCGTTGAGTTCCGTCTGCACGTTGTTCTTTTCGCCGAGGAGGGCGAACAGGTGAAGCCACACGATTGTCGGCTCTCCCCAGATATTGATAGCCTTTATCGTTCTTTCAAGCTCCACCTTCATTCCCCAGATATTCTTCCATCTCTTGGAAGTCCTCGTCATGCTCTGAAACGTTGCTTTCCTCTATGACGTAGTAGCCCTTATCGTTCCTTAAGTCGTCCGCCATGCCGTCAAGCTCTTCTTGTGCTATGTCGTTAAACAGCAGGATTAGTTTTCCTCTCATTTTTCACCTTCTTATTCGATAAGGAGGGTTAAAAACCCTCCAAAACTTTTTCAAAGTAGCTGATTGGCTTTATGTCGGTTATTGTTGTCTTTTGTATCACCCATGCCCCGTCCTCTGACTTTCTTACAGTTGTTTCTATTATGGGCTGGTTTTTCAGTTGTTCAATCTTTTTTTCGCTTAATTCCATTTTTTATTCCTCCTTTATTGGTTTCCGTTGGCTTGGTCAAGTTCAGCCAACACTTTGTCTGCGATTTCTTTGGTCTCGTCTCCGTCTAAGGATTCGTCTTCCCACATGTCGTTGATTGAGGTTACAAAATCCTCTATCTCTTGGTCTATGTTCCTTGTTCTCATCTTTAGAAGCCCCCGCGTCTTTCAAAATCAAAAGTGGCTTCACAGTGGTCGCAGGTTATTGTTATCAAGTTCTCGTCTATCTCCGCTATTGCTGCCCTTCCGCAGTCAAGGCACTTTACATCTATGACTTGGGTCATTGTAACTTTACCTCTACCTTGTCGTCTTGCTTGATTTTCTCTTTCCAGCCGAATTCTTCCATGAACAGGTATTCGGCGTGGTCTCTGTCTGGCTCGTCTAGGCTTGTTTGGTCTTTCCATTTGCCGTTTATGTATAGGCTGTATCTGTAGTTGTTGCTGTCAAAGTGGTATCCGTTCCCCGTTTCTGAGTATTCGCTGCATGTAATTTCGTAGGAGAAGCCTTTAAGAAGGCGGTGTATCTTCTTCATGAAGTCGTAGTCTATGGCTCTGTTCCCTTGGGCTTCAAATGTTACCGTCTCTTGTTCTGCGTGGATGTCGTATGTATTATGTGCTTCTCTCTTCAAGTAGTCTCTTATCTCCTCTGCTTTATCCTTTGGAAAGTCGCCTTCTATTGTGCAAAAGCTTATTACAGTCCATCCCATTTTCATTTATCCTCCAATTCTCCCAGTATGCAGATTCTTTCCACCAAGAATCTGTGTCCGCATTCCGTGCAGGTCATTAAGCAGGTTTCTTCTCCGCTTATGTTTTGTTGCGGCTCTTCATCATAGTCAAGGCTTCCGCATTCTGGACAGCAATTCCCGAAGATAGTTACGTCCACCATTTTAGAGGCTCTCCCATTTTTCCATCATGACAGCCTCGGCTTGTTGGTCATCTTCTGGCAGGTCATCTTCTTCTATTTCCAGAAGGTCGGCTTGGATTTCTTGGTCTGGCGACCACTCGAAGTGAACCCTGATTATGGCGAGGTCTTCACCCATGAAGTGCATGTAATCCTCGCCATTGGTGTAGTAGTTGCCTACCTCTTTGAAGCCCAAGGCTTTCAGCGTCCTTCTTATCTCTCTCATCAATCCTTCTTCTGTTGTCTTCAGATGCTCCAATGCATCCTCTATTTCCTTTTCCGTGTGCCCGTCTTCCTTCAGACCGTGCATGAAATAAAGCAATTTGTCCTTTGCGGTTTTTCGTTCCATTCTTATGTCCTCCTTATTTTCTAAGCACCACTTGGTAGTTGCCCTTATCGTCTTTCCTCAGTTCCAAGTCGTCTCTATTTTTGCAGTTGCAGCATTCAAGGATTATCCTTGAGCTGCTAATTCTCGTCTTTGGTCTCATTATTCCAGCCTTACAATTCATGCAAGGGACAGTGTTCTGTTCGCATGTTCTGAACAAGTCCATTTTAGTACTCCCCCTTAAGCAGTAGCACCCCGTCTACCAAGTAAAGGGAGAACTTGGGTAAAGGGAAGTCCGTGTATTCCAGTCCTTGGCTCGTGATAACTGGCTGGTCAGTGTCTTCATTCATGTAAACGTAGGCTGTCTTGTCATCGTTGACCTCGATATGCCAAATCTGGAACGCCGTTTCTTTTACCACCTTTTTGAATTGATGACTCGCTATCAGGTCTATGAGCCAAAAGGCATCGCATATTTCCGCCATATGCCTTACTCCATCCGTGTATAGCAGTTGTCCCGTGAAGTGTCGGTAATAGGTCTGTGTTCCTGTGAATTCTCTAAGCTCTGTCTTGATTTGTTCCTCTTCTGTTATGGTTTTGTTTTGCATTTTATCCTCCTTGGGGCAATCCCGTGAGGGGAAGCCCCGCCTTATGAGATACCCCGCGGGAGTGTGAGGGTGTCCCTCACCTTCAGCAAAGGAAAGGGAACCGAAAGAATTAAATGGCAAGCTGACCATCGAAAGGGAAGCGCCTTTTATTGCTTTCGGTGAGGGACGGATGGGCAATCCAGGCTTGGAGCCGAAAGATTTAAATGGCTAGCTGACGAAAGGAAGCGCCTTTTAAAGCTTTCAGGCGAAGGCAGGATCAATGAAAGTGACCGAATAGGCTAAGATGGTACATACGAAAGAAAGAAACGACCATAAGGGAAAAGTTTAAATATTACAGGATATTCCTAAGTACTATTTTACCAAATATTGAAGGGGTAGATTGTCATGGAGAATAAAAGCTTGGATGCAATTCTGTTATCATATGAGAAGTCACAAAAGGAAATCTATATTATTACCAAACATATAGGCTTGTCACCTTACCATTCCAAAGTCATTATAAACAAAGTAGACTTAGCAAACAGACTGGTAGAGTTTCATAATAATTTATGCAGAGGCTACATACCTATTAATAATATCTATGAGCTTATTGATATAGAATAGGCTAGTAGATATCATCTATTTTTTATCAATGCTTACTATTCTATCCTTATTGATATATTTCTTATTCCCAGCTTTATCGATAATTATGACCCACCCGTTGAATAACATTTGAAATTGGCCCTCTTCTGATTCGCCTTTCTCGTATTTAACCACTACGCTCTCCCCTGATTGAAACTCAATCGTCTTTGCCATAACGTCTCCTCCTTAAAATGTAATTAAAAGTCAATAATATTTTGCTGTCATTAGTTTCTTTAATATAGTTTCAGCCTTTTTAAAATCTCCATTCATGATAGCTTTTTTAAATTTTATCTCTAAATAATTTGAATTGGCAAATAATACTAAAAACCATGCATCATTATAATAACTCTTAATACCATTAATTCTTGTTTTTTTGTTATCTTCTGCCGACCTGGCTTTATCAGCCTCCCCATCCTTTATAACCTCCTGTATGAATAATGTAAATCTAGCCACACCTCCTGTATTTGCAACTAGTAGAGAAAGGTGATTCAGGTTCGATTGCATTCTGATTGATTTTATAACAGGGATAATGCCTATCAAGGCAACAGTAATGCCAACCAGGAATGGAGCAATTAATGAATAAAAAATGCTATTATAGCCTAACTTAGATTTAATATCATTTAATGTTTCAATTATTTCTCTTATTGATTGGTCTTCAGGTTCGGATACAGTCTTGAAATGGTCGGCTATCGTGCTTAAATTACTATTTATATTATTGATGTTAGTCTGGATTGCTACTAAGGAATTGTCAATATCTTTAGTGTAATCGCCATCATGCATCTTGCCACTTGGGCCTGTCGCACAAGAATTATAAGCCAGCAAGTAAAATATTAAAGCAAAAAATACAATCTTTCTTCCCATCCCTGTCTCCTTCTAATTGACTTTTCTTCTGAGTTATTATTCTAACCTTTCAGGTGGTCAATTTTGAAGCTGTAGGTCCATACGCTAAGCTTGCCTTTCTTTCCAATTATTCTCATTTCAGAGCTTGATATGTCAGGGGACCTTATCACCATGTTTCTTGTGTCTGGAATCCTCTTTACCAGCTCTTGCCTTACCAATGGTATGCCTTCCTCGGCAAAGATTTCCTTGTCGAACTGGACAGCCAGCAGGCCGGTTGTTTTCCATTCATCCACCTTGAACATCTTGATTCTCATTTTGCCAATCCTTTTTCTCAATGTTCATTATATAGCGTTCCGCCATGACCTTGCAAGGCAAGTCAACAAAGAGGTGATGACGCATGCCAACTACCTTACTGGGCATTGCTTATCATCTGCTCATTGTTCCTCACCACCTTCCTGTAGTCTTTGGGCTATTGTTTCGGGCTGGATGGAACACAGGATTAGGTGTTTCGTGTCCATCAGCATCAATGAACGGGTCTTTCTTCCGTGGGTGGCATCCACCAGCATCCCTTGCTCCTGGGCAGACTTCCTCAACTGCTTCATAGGGGCCGGGTCAGGAGAGAGGATGGCTACCACCCTTGAGGCGTTTATAACGTCTCCGAAGCCTATGTTCAAGAGCTTCAAGTCAGTCACCTTTGCTTGCTCTTGGCGCTTTTTCGCCAGTCGTCTACTATGTCTGCTTTCCAGCTCCTTTCCTTCCTGGGCCTCTTTCCTTCCAGGACCTTCTTTCCTATCTCGACTACATCATCGGCGTGCCTCGGCTCCCAGCCTTTTCTAATCAGCCAATTTCTGACTTCCTTCAGGTCGTATGGCTCGCCAGCCTCTTTCAGCTTCTCGAACATGTCAATGGTTCTGCCGCGGTCGTAGGGGTGGCTTATGCCGGTGGATACGTTGACAACGATTGTGAGGCTTCTCAGGGCCTCCTCGACCACGGGATTCGATATGGCGGGCTTTGTCTCCCTTGAACTCTCATCCGCTCTGCTTGTGTCGTCCAGTTCCTTTGCGGACCATGTTTCAATCCAGTCTTCGGCCTCTTCCTTCAGCCAGGGAATCACCAGGACTTCGGTGACGCCGTTCACGGCATCTAGCTTGTTCAGGAGATCTTCGTCGGGATAGATGGCCAGGACCGGGCCTTCCCAATTGCGCACCTCCTTTCTCTTGGTCATGAGGTGAAGCTCGAATCCCGGAGGGCCTATCGGCATGAACACCTTGTCATCCTTTGCAAGCACTTTCGAGACCTTCTCTCCAAGGACCTCGGAGACCACTCCTTCGCTGATGTTGGACTTTTGGGGCACGGCAACCAGGCCGCGGCCTTCGCAAGTCTTGCCCATGCAGATGTTGAAGAGCCATTTCAGCCCTCGCTCAATGGCCGGCTTGTCCGGCCCATGAGAATTGATGAAGAACGACTCCCTATCACGACCCCTATCATTCATTCTCTATTTCCTTCCCACCACCATCCTGCCCCCATCAATCAGCCATCAACAAGAACAACTAGAGGAAAAAAAATCCAACCCTTTTCGTGTTCGGCAGCGTTCACCCACACGTTTGACAACCTGCCCGGCAATGTTTCCAAACCCGAAGACCCATCAAGCGTTCTTCACAAAACAACTTGAAACCTGCCCCTTGAAGCAAAAAAGCCATAGCCTTCAAAGAAGCCTCCCTTTTTAACCCAAAAGCCATGCGCCCTATAATCAGCCGGCCAAGGTATTGCTGCCAGGGCCTTCAGGGTTTCCGTTTTAAACCCAAAAGAAGCCAAGCAACCCCAGACCTTGACCCGAGCCAAAGAGCACAGGCTTATGAAAAAGCCAACCCTACCCTAAAACCAACCATCAAAGAGCTTCGCGGCCCGCCAGGATCACCCGGCCAGCACCCAAGCCCAAGCCTTTACAAAATCTCCCGCAAGCCATCACAAGACTTGCCCACAAATCCCCCAAAGGCCAACCCATCACCCAAAAAAACCACCCAAACCAAGAATCCAAAGATGAACCCCTTAATCTCGCAACCAAGGCAATGACCAGCCCTCACACCCCCAAAACCCAACCACCACATTGCCCACCAGGATTCCCCCAGACCAAAGCCAAACATACCACCTACCCATCCCCGACCTCACAAAACCATCCCAAACCAATCCAATCACACCCAACCAACCGCAACAATCCACATCCCCAACAACTCCGAACCACCACACCTGAACCGCCTCATCTTTATTCACAACATCCCAAGAAACCTACCCACCAAACCCTCAACCAACAACCTCCCTCTTATTATTTTACTCGCGATCAGATTGGGTAGATTTTCCAGAAAAGCCATGATTTCGGGCAGATTTAAGCCTTGATGGTCGGATAGTAAGCCGATGCTCACGTTTTCTTCATAATTTCCCGTGAATCTCTCTTTTGCTTCTTTTTCCACCGAGTTTTTAACAGAGTCGTCCTTGCAGAGCACGATCACCCTTTTAAAGCCTACTTTAAGGTCTTTTATGATGTTTTCGAACTCTCCTTTGGCGCTCATGGCTACCTCGATAGCTATGGTCCCCTCGTCCGTGATGATGCCCAGGTCGGCGTTCTTGCCCTGGAGGTTGTACTCGATCTCGACCTT
>Ga0307379_10000491_pt1 | contig 66391 bp, 53 predicted proteins | sample UN2MG_FD_202237 | JGI IMG/M metagenome (GOLD analysis project Ga0307379, IMG submission 202237) | Soil microbial communities from Risofladan, Vaasa, Finland - UN-2 | ecosystem: Environmental > Terrestrial > Soil > Coastal area > Acid sulfate soil | place: Finland: Risofladan, Vaasa | collected... | reverse complement strand
CAGGGGAGCAGGGGTGCAGAGGGGCAGGGGAGCAGGGGTGCAGAGGGGCAGGGGAGCAGGGGTGCAGAGGGGCAGGGGAGCAGGGGTGCAGAGGGGCAGGGGAGCAGGGGTGCAGAGGGGCAGGGGAGCAGGGGTGCAGAGGGGCAGGGGAGCAGGGGTGCAGAGGGGCAGGGGAGCAGGGGTGCAGAGGGGCAGGGGACCTGGCGTCTTTGCCTCCCTGCGTCTCTGCGAGGTGGTGGATCTAGAGGTCTACCGGGTGGAGCCGTACGTTGCCTGCCAGTTCATCCCCGGACCCGAAAGCGACCGGCCCGGCGAGGGATCGCATTCGTGGGCCACCGGGACCACCGCCTGGACGTTGAGCGTCGTGTGGGAGTGGATGCCCGGCGTGCGGCCGGAGTTGGAGAGGGGGCGGATCGACCCCTATCTGCCGTCGGGGTGGACCGGGGCAAGGCTGACCCGCTGCACCGTGGACTTCCTGGCGGTCGAGCGCCTCTGTGTTGGGAAGAGGGAAGGGTTTCTCGGTGGCCTCAGAGGAGCGGTTTGGCGCAAAGTGTCCTGCCTCCTGCTTCTTGCGTCCTACACCCTGCTGGATGTTCAGAAGCTTGTTCATAGGTCTACGCTATGCTATGCTTTGAGGTTGGAGGAAATGGTGAGTATCATGTCCAGGCTATGAGTTGTGGGTGATTGCCAAACTTGTGCTGTTGACTTTGCGACAAGAATGTAGTAAAATAGCAGTGGTTCGCCAGGCACAACTTCATTTCCTTCAAACACAGCAAGACGATTTCTTCAGAATTGGGTCGACCGGTAGGGCAAGTTGTTGAGGCCGAAACCACGATGCGCAAGAGAAATGCATCTCCTGTAGTTTGCTGTCACTGCTGTAGTCGAGCTGCTCGACTATGCTCCTCTGATCGTCCCCGATCAGTCCACTTACCCGTGATTCTCTCACATGATGATCAGTATTGTGATGTCCGTTACTCTGCAGCGAAAGGTGGGCCTATTCGGTATGATATAGAACAAGGTCTTAACACTCTGGATATTAGGTCAGCGATAACGCTTTCTCGCTGATCTTGGAGGTGTTGCTATGAGTCTGCCTAGCAGTCTGTCGGAGTGAAAAAGACCGTCCCTAAATTTGCGGCTTTTTACAGCAAAAGTGGGGTGCGAGACCCGAATTCGAGCTTAAAACCGTGCTTGAGTGGGACCTTTCTCAGCAAAATAACTTCTCTCCGACAGGCTGCTAGAGAAGCTTGTAGAATATAGTCCACAGGGACCTGTCAGCATCGTGCCCTCGCTGAACGTGCCTGCAGAAAATCCGATTGTCCTGGCAGGAACGTTGGAGATGAGGCAAAGCGGTATTGGGGGGGAAAATCATTGATGTCGGAACAATGTTTCTTTACCGCTGGCGCCATTCGCGCAGAAGAGCATTTTTTCGGACGTGTAAAAGAGACTAGAGAAGTTCTTGAATTATTGAGACGGGACCAACTTGTGTCTGTCGTTGGACCCAGGAGAATCGGTAAATCCTCACTGTTGCATCATATTTCGAGGCCGACTGTCTTTGAGGCCCATCGTCTGAGCAAGGCCAGGCACCGCTTTGTCTATATAGACTGCTGCAATCTGGCAGACTCGGATGCTTCAGAGATTCGCTTCAGGATTTTGCAACGGGCGGAGCAAGAGATACCCGAGATCTCATTTTCGCTGTCTAGGCAGGCGGTGAGCGCTGAACACTTCAGACGATTTTTTGAGAAGGTAGAACGAGTTGGCCTGCGTGGCACCATCATGCTGGATCACTTCGATTCTCTCGTTGAAAACCCCCAGCTAGATCATGATTTCCTAGAGGGTCTGCGTGCTATGAACGCGATGCATCAGACTATTTATGTGGTTGCATCCACTGAGCCGTTGGATAAACTGGAGAACATATGGATTAGCCAGCAAAATCAGCCATCCCCTTTCTTTAACATCTTTCACAGTCAGGCGCTCGGCCCTTTCAGCCAGGACGAGAGCCGCGCTTTTCTCCTGCAACGATTTGAATCTGCTTCTTTGTCTGTTCCGAACTCGGCAGTTGACCTAATTGTAAGTCGGACAAAAGGTCATCCTTACTATCTACAGGGGGCTGGCGCTTTCACGGTTCGTCTGTTGAGCGATAGTCAAGATAGATGGAACAAGCATTTGACGAAACTGCTTCAAGACCACCTTGTTGATGTTTCAGAGAACAGCGATTGTTACACAATGTAGTTGGACAATAGATGCAGAAAACGGAATAGGATAGCCGTGAGACAACACCTGGAACGTCTGACGCAATGGGGTTGGAATCTGTATGAGGTGGCCGTCATCCTAGCCGGGGCGGTCGCTGCTGTGTATGTCTCTATCCGCTTCTCCGAGCAAGTCAACCAGGAAGAAGATGCCCTGTTCTTCCTGGGTATATTGCTGCTCTACGTCCTCTTTGATCTGTTTCGTCTGCCCTACAAAGATCAAGCCATATCGCTCGGGTTCCCGATTGCATTGTTTGCCCTGTTGGGCAGTCAGCAAAATGGCCCCCTGATTGTCGCCGAGATCGTAATGCTTGGATCCTTGTGCAGCGAAAGTCTGCATAGGCTCCGTGCCGGGCGCAAGCTTCTGATCGAGTTCGACCGTGTGCTCTTTTACGCTGCGCACCACACGCTGGCGTCCATGGTGGCCATGGATGCCTTTGATCTAGCTCGCAGGCAGCGGGGCATCCCTCCATCGCCTGCTACAGAAGCTTTCGATGTCTTCGCAGATCCAGACTACCTCCTGGCCATAGTGGTGTACATTGTTGTCTATTCGCTTGTCTCCTCGATGCTCATCTTGCCCCATGACCTGGCAATCCGGAGTTTGCGGTTACCGCAAGACGAGGAACGACTGCCACGCGTCCACCCGATCGGCAGCGTTGTGCTGATGGCGCCGGTGCCTATCGCTCTGTCCGTCTTTTTGTTTGCATTAGAGGGTACAAGCCGGCTGATTCTCTCTCTGGTCTTTCCCGCTCTGTTCCTGGCCTTTCTCATCATTGCCCGGTCGTATGCCAACATTGAGCGAGAGACAATTAGCCGTAGGAGCCAAGAGAAGGTGCGGCGCCGGCTGCTCGGCTTGACGAGGTTTGATGAGGAACTGTTGGACTCCATCTCGGATTTGGTCCATCAACTACTGCGAAGCCGGGATGACTGCTGGATTGCTCTCTACAGCGTTCAGACTGACGACAACACACTATGGCTACGCGGTGAGAGGGATCAGGCGGGACGGGTTCGGACTCACCCAACAGGTAACAGAACCCGACCGGAGGCCAGGCAGCAGTCTGATGCTGTATCAGACACATATGGTGGTTCAGACACGGTACGATGGCCGCGACAGGCCAAGCCGGGGCAAGGGCTGCTGGGACAAGCACTCGATAGCCGGTTGGCCCAGTCAGGTCTGAGGACTCAGGCAGATCTCCCGGTGTTAGAGGCAGACCCGCTACTGCCTCCAGGCACAGCTTATCTTTACATCCCTCTCCAGAACCGGGATGGAGTAGTTGGCCTGTTGACCCTGGCTCGACCCCGGCGGCGTTTCATCAAGACCGACCTCGACCGATTGACGCCATTGGCTGATGTGCTGAGCCAAAGCCTAATCAATATCCAACAGTTTGAGAAACAGATTGATGAATTGTACAATCAGGTGGAGGACTATGTCGCAGACCCGACGGTGGTTAAGCGAGCATTGGAAAACCTAGTTGCCCGAGGTATCACTCGGATGAATGAGATTCTCGCCCTGATCCCAGAACGCGCTTTTCAGAAGCGTTTTAACGAGACACTGGACGCGTTCGCTGAAGAGCGTGCCGGGAGTCTTGTCTGCTCGTTAGATGACGCAGACCTGGCAGCTATCTACAACGAGGTGCATGGGCGAGAGGTGGGCGGGATGCCACCGCTAGATGAACCGATCTTGAGCGAGCTTCGGACAGTCGCATCTTCGCTGTCGGCAGCCTTTAGCTTCCATCAACAGTTCGAGCGGGATCGGAGTGTAGAATACATTCCGCTGTACCGGGTGTGCCGAGACGCACTGAAGGCAGAGACGATTCAAGACATCATTGACCTGCGAAAAAGGGTCCAAGATGCACTGAACGAGCTAGATGCTACCGAAGGAATTCCTGGAGAAGTTACCTTAGTGTTGAGCCGACTGGATGTCGCCATCGTTGATCTCGAGCAATCGGAACGGGCAGATCGAATCGATGTGCGGCGTGAGGAACTGAAGAACGCGCTGGTTGAAGAGGACGCGGTCGAACAGACGGTGAGTCATCTTGAGGCAACGCTGCGGTTGATCTTGGTCAACTGGCTGGCGCATTGGAAGAGGATAATCTTGGCTGCCCTGAGCGCGGTGGGAGCGGCGGAGGCAGAGTTGGATCTGGCCTTGGGTAGCAGGCAGGCTCTGTCCCTAGAACGTATCAACGTCGTGCTCCAAGTAAGAAACGTGGGGCATGGGGTTGCGACACAGACTGTAGCCGAGTTGCTGCCCCAGGCCGGGTACGAGGTTGTGGGAGATCCGCGGTTCAATCTGGGAGTGTTGCAGACGGACAAGGACAGAAAAGTTAAGTTTGTCATCGAGCCGAAAAGGACAGACGTTCTACGGTTGGTGTTTCGGGTGAGCTACCGGGACATCCAGGATACCCGGCCGAGAACGTTGGACTTTGCAGACCAGTTCTTTCTGCAGGGTGAATTGCCGACGTTCAGGCAAGTGGACAACCCCTATGTCGCTGGTCGTCCCCTACCCAAGGGAAGCCCGGTGTTCTTTGGCCGGGATGATTTGTTTAGGTTCATCCGGCAGAACTTGGCACTGAGCAAGCGGCGAGAGCCGCAAGTATTGGTGTTGGTCGGGGAGCGGCGGATGGGCAAGACCTCTATCGCCCTGCAATTGCCCCTCCGTCTACGAAGCGAAGGCTACATCCACGTCTACTTTGATACTCAGTCAGCGGTGGATACGGGGCAATTCTTGCTCACCTTGGGGACACGTATCACCGAGAGCCTCCAGGGCGAGGGGATCGCGATAGACTGCCCGAATCCAAAAGAGTTCCTGTTCAGTCCCGGCTATGCCTTTGAACATCGCTTCTTGCCGCGGGTGTGGGAGGGCCTTGGCGAGCGCAGACTCTTGATCGTGATTGATGAATACGAGACGCTCGAGCGGCGGGTGGAGAGTGGCAAGGAAGACCGGGCTATGTTCGATTATCTACGGTCGCTGATCCAGCACAAACAGTGGATGACCTTCGTCTTCTTCGGTAGCCTGCAGATGCATGAGCTGACCTCGGACTATTGGCACGTATTGTTCAACATCGCCAAGCACCGGCCAATCGGGTTGCTCAGCCCAGAGGAGGCGAGACAGTTGATCAAAGGGCCGGTTCAGGGAGAGATTGTCTACGACGAGCTGGCTGTAAAGGAGATCCTCGAGGGCACGGGGCGACATCCCTACTTCTTGCAGATGGTGTGTGACAAACTGGTCGAGGGCTGCAATGTTAATCAGGTGAGCTACGTTACTGTGCAGGAAGTGCGTGAGGCATTGCGAGAGGTGGTCAAGACCGGAAAGCCGCACCTGGAGTGGTTGTGGAACAGCACATCGGCAGAGGAACGAGTTGTGCTGACCGGATTGGCAGAGTGTCTGCGAGATGGAGCATTGGGGACAGCGGAGGCGATTATTCAACGGGCGCGGCTGGCTGAGCATAGGCTAGAGTTGGACACGGCACGATGGGCACTAGGACGGTTGGTAGGGCGACAGATCCTCAAGAGACCATTGGAAGGGGCAGACTTTTACGAATTCACGGCTAGCCTGTACTACACCTGGATCCGATCGGCATGTCCACTGGCTTAACAACAGGTGGCTCATGCAGCCTCCGCGTAGTGGGTGAGTTGTAGGGTAAGCATCTTCGTATCGTATGGATATCGTCCTCATCTCAGTCGGGAAGGCAGTTCGAAGCTCAGGATGTCGAGCATCTTCGTACAGGACCTATCTTGGTTGATTATCACGAAGGTAAATGTTGTTGCCTGAACTTTCAATGCTTACTTCAAAATACTCCGTCTTGCTTCTATCGCGTAGAACAAGGTGTTGTCAAGCTACTGCTATAAAGAGATGTGAGTGCATTTGAATGCAGTAGTGCAAATCTAACCCTGTGAACATGAGGTCCGGGGAAGCGGCTGAATGAGGCTAACTACATCCCACTTGCATTGCCAAATCGGCGTCAATATGCAGCTTTGCCCCACCGGAGGGCGAATCAGGGCTTTTCTGAGGCTATTTCGCCCCATGAGCTTGAGTGCGTGGAGGCGGCTTCTCACAAGGTGACTCTTGCAGAGTTGTGTTTGATCCCTTTGCTTGATCTCTAACTGTGTGTAGGTGCGAGAGATGATTATGGTGGAGAATCCTTTCTTTCACAGGACCCCTATCAGAGACCAAAGATATTTCTTTGGTCGAATCGCAGAGACCAGCAATGTTTTTAGCTGCATAACCAGGAATCAGCCAGTATCTATTGTTGGGCCTCGTCGAATCGGCCACACCTCGCTCCTGTTCCATCTGTCAGATCCCCAGGTGAGGACTGAGCATGGGCTCGGTGATGATTACGTATTTGTTTACATTGATTGTCAAGTACTGTCCGACCTCACCAAGTCCGACGTGTATCATCAGCTGCTAGAACAAACCATCAAAGCAAAGCTAGACGGTCAGAGCGCCGAACATGATTCTCAGGAGCCCATAACCTATCTGGGCTTTAAGAAATACTTGGACGAGATTGCAGCCCCGAACCTTAAAATCGTGTTTCTGTTCGATGAGTTTGAGGCAATAGTGAACCATCCTCAGCTGGGCCGAGACTTTCTTGCCGAGATGCGGGCATTGGGCGAAACAAACAAGGTGGTCCTTGTCATAGCTTCCGGCAGGATGTTATACGACCTCTCATTTCACGACGTTGCAGGCTCTCCTTTTTTTGACATCTTCTCTACAGTGTGGTTAGGTTTTATGAAACCGGATGAGGCTAGCGCCCTGGTCAATGGCCTGTCAGCGATGGTGGATTTTGGAGGTTTCGACGAGAACGATCACGCTTTCTTGCAGCAAATAGCAGGCCCTCATCCCTTCTATCTCCAGGTGGCGTGTCGTCATTTGTTCGACGAAAAGATAGAGGGAACTGGCTCGACCGTTCCGGACTATGAACGAGTGAAACGTCTGTTCGCCAGGGATGCGAAGGGCCATTTTCAGTACGCCTGGGAACGTTTAAGTGAGGGTGAGCGGACAGCGCTTAGGCTGGTCGGTGATGGATGTCTGGATAAAGCAACAGCGGAGGACATAGAGCGACTTGAACAAAAATGCCTTGTGTACCAGGGCAAGGTTTTTTCGTCAGTCTTGGCTGAATTCGTGAAGTCAAGCCCGGTCTCAGTCATTGAGAGCAATGACGTGAGGTCGATAGCCATTGACAACTTGGCTGAAGTCCGGAATCATCTAGATTGGCTGGCGCTTCAGAGCCAGAATCTGACTGTAGTTGGCAGTGATTCTGAGTTCAAGGGCAGATTGCTGCGAGAGTTTATCTCACCCCTCAAAGAAAATGCCTGTTTTCTGTTTGGAAAAGAGGAAAGCTTTCAATACGTCAAGGCCGACAGAACCTTTACAGAGGAAGACATACACAAGCTCTATTTCGGGGTTGATGAGGCCTTGCACGCCTTGCGCAGCAGTCTGACAGACTCGCAGAGAGCCCTTCTAGCAGGTTACCAAGATGATTTTAACAAGAGAGATATCTTGGACTTCGTGAAACAACAAGATGAGGCGACGTCAGATACACTATTGATCATTGGCGACCGGTTCGATGAAATCTCTGAGGTTAGTTATCTACAAAAGCTATTTGTGCCTGACACTATTAGCCTAGTGCCAACAGGTGGTGAGCAATCTCTCGATATGTTCGCCTTGCGAATATGTAGAGACGTGGAGGCTGCCTCAAACGGGCGCGTCATCTTTGTTTTCGGTGACTCTACTATAACGCAGCTCCCTATCAGTACTTTGCAGGAGTTCTCCTTTGTAAGATTCTGGCTTCTGCCCTCCAGCTACGATGCTATACGAAATTATGTGCCGAGGATCGATAACTTCATCGTACTCAGGACCTTTAAACAGCCAATCCTGGATGCCCTAGAGGAGGATCTTGGCATACCCAAGTTTGCAGTAAGGCGCATGGACCTTTCGTGCTTCGTTGCCCTGGGTGACTTTTCTTCTCAATTACCATTGGTCATATGTTTGAGGAAGGCATATAAAGAGGAGGGTGGATGAGTAAGAAACCTTGCCTAATATACTTTGATGAGCCCCTTGTTGAGGAGATAAAGGCCAGAACAGCGTTCATAAGGTTAACCGAGCAACCTGCCGAGTTGTGGGGACAACTTCACTTGCTTAAACAGATCGTTCACTCGAACGAAGTGTTTGCCGAAACATCTGGCATATCAGAAGTGACCTTGGCCCCAAAAGCTGAGATCCCCGTTCCGCCTTTTGGCAAACTTGGGGGGGGGTTCACTTTAAAGTGGACGCTGTGCCGAATCTGCCAAATGAGCAGTGTAGACGCTTTGCTCACGCTGTACAAGTTGATGAAAGATAGAGAGTTGGACAAAGTCGTCAGTGACACTGTGATGAACCCTAAGGAAGTTGATGCTGAAAACCTATACTTTGTCGGTAAGATTGTCAAACTGAAAGGCATCGTTGGTTCTCGGTATGGGAGGGATGTTTCATGTAGCGCGAGCACTTTAAATATTATCTTTGCAGAGGATCAAGTACTGGATATCTCTCTTCGTCAACCCAACCGGTTGCGAGATCAAGTTATGATGTTGATAGACCGTCCTATTTCCATCATAGGTAGAATTGAACATGTTGCGCGACCGGTTTCACTTGTAGCCGCGGCCATCTTCCTAGAGCCAACCAATGGGAAAGCTTGACACTCTAGAATTATAATCACAATCGGTTCGATCGCCTGGAATGATGCAACAGACTGGGCTAGAGAGGAATCTGCACTGGGAGTGGTCCAACGCGCGGAGACAGCCAGAGACTTCCTATGAGCAACAACTCTGCACGAAACGGCGGTGTCTTACTGGTTTTGCTTAGCTGTGTCCGATCTGTATGGGACTGGTTGCGCTCCTGGTTGCTTTCTCTTGACGAACGCACACGGCTCAATTTGCTCCTCACAATCTTTAATATCATGCTGTTGACTGTCGTGATCTTTGCTCTGCTGAACCGGCAAGCCGAAATCAGGTATATCACTGTTGAGAAAGCGTATGTCACTGTTATAAAAGAGATAGAGATAGTGCAAGCTGAAGCTACAGCCGGGCAGGCTAGAGCCACGGCTGCACAGGCCGCCGGTGCAACTGCGCAGGTTGTAGCTTACTCAGATGGCGTGGCGAATGGCGCCACAAAAGCCGTGGACGAGTTCATCGGTCAACTCACAGCAACGGCGTCGGCTCAGCCGACAGTGCTGCCTACACCCGGTTCACCGACGCCCCCCCCCGTCGTGACCACATTCACGCCTCCACCGCCCACCGCTACACCCACGCCGCCACTGCCCACGGCCACATTCACGCCCCGGCCACCTACCGCTACACCTACGTCGCCACCCCCACCGACAACCGAGGTTCCCACGTCACCACCCCCGCCACCCACCAAAACCTTCACGCCCACGCCCGTACCGCCTCCAACCATCCTCACCATCACACCCAACCAGGGAGTGAACTCCGCTCCGGTGCCCGTGGTCATCCGAGGGGCCAACTTCTTCGGAACGCCTACAGTGAGGCTGGGGGCCAGCGTGTTCATCGCCATCTCCGCCGCCACCGCCGACACGCTTACTGGTACGGTGCCGGCCGGAATCACACCGGGTGTCTACGCCCTCGTGGTCGAGAATCCCGATGGCCAGTCGGCCATGCTCTCGCCGGCCTACACGGCGCTGATCCCGGTCACGACGTTGGAGACAGGTGACTTGATGACCTTCGGTACAGCCCTCACTTCGCCAGGCAACGGCGACAACGATCAGGTACAGGTCGTCTTTTTCGAAATTCCAGATACAGTCACAGATACCCTCTACATCCGTATCCTGGACCCCGACGTAGGCGGGAGCGGTGCATTCGACGAGCAGCAAGGCGGAGGTTGGGACACTTCTACCAACTTTAGCCTGTATGGAGGGAGCGGCGCCTACAATCCTGCCGCCTGCCGGGCCACGTTCGCCACGACGTCCGATCCCGGCATCCGCAGTGGCAGTTTGATTATTAGTCGGACGTTCGCAGTCAGCAACACTTGGGAAGGAATCTGGTACTTGTTTGCCGCGATCACCCCCAATCAGGGGGAGGCGGTGGGTAACAAGCGCGTCTTCAAGTTGTCGGTGGTGGGTGCCAACAGCGGCGACGATGGCAATCGGTACAACGTGGCATTGAGCACTGACCCCGTGGCGAACGTGCCGCCAGCGGGTAGCCGGATCCTGGCCTATTCGTGGACGTTCTCGCTGCCTCGGAGTACCCCTCAGCGGATGTACCCGTATGTGCGTACAGGGGCATCGTTCTTTGAGCAGCACAACTGGGACATGGACGGCGCTATCGGCACCCTGACGCTGCTTACGCCGATACGAAGCATCGCAGTACCAGGGAGCGGCATCTCCGGCAATGGTGCCGAGGCTTGGTCTCGTTACAGGGTTGACGCCAATGAAGATGGAGCTACGTGGACCGTGACGATGGACTTTGCCACTGCCGGGCCGTGGGACGACCTCACCTTCTGGGCTGAGGATGGGGCTGGGGTTGCTCTGGCGATGTTCACCCATATGACGACAAATCCGCCGCCGTAGCTTTCACTGGAGGGTGGGTGGGACTGGCCTGCGGCCCCATAGTTGCTGCGGTTGTTGAGAGAGCCGGACTGTTTGGACCAGTCCGGCTCCCGGTTTCCATCCCATCCCAGGAGGTACAATGGACTGCTGAATGGCCCGGCGAGATCTTCGCCGGGCCACTGCCTATCTGGGCAACGTGCACACTTGTGCAAATTCCGGCGTGGGTACCTGTCAAGTCAAATGATAATGTTACCGAAGCGGGCTCGTTCTACCAAAAGATAATGTTACCGGCATGCCTGCTCCTTTCTTTGATCTCGGGGGATCTGGCCGGTGCTCTGGACAGAACCTGCTTCTGACGGCCAATAGTGAGGTGGTGAAGACGTAGTCGTAGAGGCTGTGGATATGTGGGCAACTCGCGCAGTTTGCGAGTTGTCCACATATCCATCAGCCGGTCCGTCGAGCGGCACAAGCCAGGTCCTGGTTGTGCAAGGGAATATGCACCGGTTACGGCTTCCGGATGGGAGTGCGGTTGAATGAGAATGGGAATGGGTTGTCGCCTCCTTTCTCCACGTGCTGGGGAGCCTGTAGTGTGAGGTGCACATTTTCGGTGACGCCCGGCACAGCGCTCGGCAGGGAGAAGATGTAGTCGATCCAGTCATAGATCTCTTGGCGCAACTGACGGGGGTTGGTTTGGTCCCGTAGAGCTTCCAGTTGCTCCTGATGCTCGGGGAGAATGGCATCGGTGTCACAAAGGCGGTCGAAGGGAGTGCGCGCCTCATCGTAGCGCCGTTTTACCTGTGTGGGCTGGCCATCCTCACCGGGGATCACGGTCTTCTCCGCCAAGCGCATCACCGGTTGGAAGAAGTTGTAGTACAGCCCCATCTTGTCGTAGAGGTGGTTGAGGGCCAGGGTTTGGGCGACGGTATCGAGTCGTTCCTCGCCCAGGTAGGCCCGAATCAGGGTGGCATTCTTCTGTTCCACGAAGCGATTGTCATCCTTGTGGTAGGGTCGGCTGCGGGAGAGCTTCACACTTTGGACAATCTTTCCCCAGAAGCGGAGCATGTGGTGGTTGAGGAACTCGCTGCCGTTGTCGGGGTGGATCTCGATCACGGTGAAGGGCAGACGGACCAAGATGCACAGGAAAGCGTCTTCCATCACCAGATAGCTCCGTCCCAGCACCGCCCGTCGTTCGCTCCAGCCCGTGGCCACGTCGATCATTTGGAGGGAGCACACATACTCGCCAGCAGCGATGGCGCCACAATGGTGCACCAGATCCGTTTCGAAGCGGCCCGGGTTCCGTTCGTCCCAGGGGATGCGGATCATCGGAATGTCTCGCGTCAGCGGGTTGGCACGCGCCGGGCGCCCTTTCTTGCGGGGCAGGCGCGGCTGGTCCTGCCGGACGCGATTCAACCGCCGCCTGACGGTGGAGATGCTGATCAGACCCAACTGCTCCAGCAACTCCGCCGAGGCTGCGATTTCACCATGGGTGGCCAGGTGCTGGGTCATCCACACCAGGTTAGGCGTGATGCGCTCGGCACAGATGAAGTCCAAGCTCTCGTCGATCACCCGCAGCGCATCGTCGACTGCTGGACCGTAGGTCTCCCCTCGTTCCATGCAACGAGGTTTGCGTTCCAGACCCTGATTCATGAGCCGGACCAGGCTCTTGCGATGCATATCGGTGACCGCTTCCATCTCGTCCAAGAGCCGCGCGCGTTCCTCCCGGTCGGCCTGAACATATCGCTTCTGCATCTTACGGAGGTACTTCCTGCGTTCGTCTATGGTCATTTTGTCTTCTATGGGCATGTTCACTCCTAGTAACGTTATCATTTGAGTGAATCATACCACTTCGGTAACATTTTACACGAGTGAATACGGGGTATTGACAACCCCTCCCCCCCATGGTACAATCAAGCTGCACACCAGTGCAAATCCTGAGAAAATGTGCACATCTTGCCCATGACCGACCGCACCGAACTCCTCGCCCAAATCGCCAGCCTGTACTACGAGGATGCCCTCACGCAGGGCGAGATCGCCCGCCGGATCCGGACGTCCCGCTCCACCGTCTCCCGCATGCTTCACGAGGCGCGGGAGGCGGGGGTGGTCGAGATCACCGTCCACACCCCCTGGAAGACTGTCCCGGAGCTTGAGGACGCGCTCTGCGCGCGCTTCGGCCTGCGCCAGGCGCGGGTCCTCTCGGGGCAGGGGCGGTCGTACGAGGAGATCGTGCGCGGGCTGGGCGCGCTGGCCGCCCGCTACGTCGAGGGCATCGTCCGCGAGGACACGGTGCTCGGCATCTCCTGGGGCGTCGCGGTCCACTCTACGGTCCGGGCGCTGCGACCCGAACGCCAGTTGCCGATCACGGTCGCGCAGATGGTCGGCGCGGTGGGGGAGGGGGACCCGCTGATCGACGGCCCGGAGCTGGCCCGGCTGCTGGCGGGCGTCTACGGCGGGCGGTACCGCTACCTCCACGCGCCGCTCCTCGTCGAGGATGCGCACGCGCGGGACGTCCTGCTGGGCGAGCCGCGCATCCGCGAGACGCTGGCGTTGGCCCGCCGGGCGGACGTGGCGCTCGTCGGGATCGGCGCACCCGGGACGCAAGTCCACAGCCTGCTGCGGGCCGGTTACGTGGACCGGGAGGCGCTGGCCGGATTGCGCGCCCAGGGCGTCGTCGGCGACATCTGCGCCCGCCACTATGACGCCCACGGGCGCGAGCTCGACATCGAGCTCAACCGCCGCATCGTCGGCATCGAGCTGGAGGCCCTCCACCACATCGACCAGGTCATCGGCGTCGCCGGCGGCGAGCCCAAGGCCGCCGCCATCCTGGGCGCCCTCCGCGGCGGCCACGTCAACGTACTCGTCACGGATGATGGAGCGGCGAGCAGGGTCCTGGCAATGGACTAGCGTTCAAGCAACAAGTTCCAAGTTTCAGGTTTCAAATCTCAGGTTTCACGCAACACGCAACACGTTTCACGTTTCACGTTTCACGCATCACGCATCACGCATCACGTTTCACGTTTCACGTATCACGCATCACGTCCGCAGGAGGTATAATCACCCGTGAATACCATTGACCTCACCAAGGCGCAGGCCCTTGACTTGCTGCGCCAGATGTGGGAAGTCCGCATGTTCGAGGACAAGGTGTACGAGCTGTTGGGGCGCAACCTGATCAAAGGGGCGTCGCACCTGTACGCCGGGGAGGAGGCGGTGGCGGTGGGGGCCATCTCCGCGCTGGGGGAGGACGACCTGATCACGAGCACGCACCGCGGCCACGGCCACTGCCACGCCCGGGGGGCGACGCTGGCGCAGACGGAGGAGGCGAAGCAGGTCCACTACAACAAGATGATGGCCGAGCTGTGCGGGCGCGCGACCGGCTACTGCCTGGGCCGGGGCGGCTCGATGCACATCGCGGACGTGGAGAAGGGCAACCTGGGGGCCACCGGCATCGTCGGGGGTAACATCCCGGTCGCCACGGGTGCGGGGCTGGCGCAAAAGATGCAAGGGTCGGGCCGGGTCGTGCTGTGCTTCTTTGGCGACGGCGCGTCGAACACGGGCAACTTTCACGAGTCGCTCAACCTGGCGGCGCTGTGGAAGCTGCCGGTCGTCTACGTCGTCGAGAACAACCTGTACGGCATGTCGGTGCCCCTGGTTAAGGCCGCGGCCAAGCTCGACATCGCCGACCGGGCCTGTGCCTATGGCATACCGGGCCAGGTGGTCGACGGGATGGATGTGCTGGCCGTCCGCGAGGCGGTGGGCCAGGCGATCGAGCGGGCGCGCAGCGGCGAAGGCCCCTCGCTCATCGAGTGCAAGACCTACCGCTGGTACGGCCACTCCCGCTCCGACCCGCGCAAGTACCGCACGAAGGAGGAGGAGGCCGCCTGGAAGGCGCGCGACCCGATCCCCACCTTCGCCGCCCGCCTGGTCGAGGCCGGGATTGCGACGGAGGAAGAGATCGACGCGCTCGAGGAGCAGGTCGAGGGGGAGATCGAGGAGGCGACCGGGTTCGCGCTCGGCTCGCCCACGCCGCCGGTCGAGGAGCTGGAACGATTCGTCTACGCGCCGTTCAAGTGGACCCAGGCAGACGTGGCTCGCGAGCAGGAGCTGCGCGAGCGCTGCCGGGCGGGCGGCCCAGGCACTCACAAAATCCAATTCCGCCAGGCCATCCAGGAAGCCCTGCGCGAGGAAATGCAGCGCGACCCCAGCGTGTTCGTCATGGGCGAGGACGTGGGCCTCTACGGCGGGGCCTACGGCGCGACGCGGGGGCTGTTCGACGAGTTCGGGCCGGAGCGGGTGCGCGACACGCCCATCTCCGAGGCGACGATCGGCGGGTCGGCCGTCGGCGCGGCGATGTGCGGCATGCGCCCCGTCGCCGAGATCATGTACGTCGATTTCACGCCGCTGGCGATGGACCAGATCGCCAACCAGGGAGCCAAGAACCGCTACATGTTCGGCGGCAAGACGACGGTGCCGATGGTGATCCGCACCGAGGGCGGGGCCGGGCGCTCCATCGCCGCACACCACTCGCAGTCGCTGGAGGCGCTGTGGACCCATTTCCCCGGCATCTATGTCGTCATGCCCTCCACGCCCTACGACGCGAAGGGGCTGCTCAAGGCGGCGATCCGCGACGACAATCCGGTGATGTTCATCGAGCACAAGATGCTGTACGGCGTCGAGGGGTACGTGCCCGACGAGGATTACGTCATCCCCTTCGGCGTGGCCGACGTCAAGCGCGAGGGCTCGGACGTGACGGTGATCACCTACTCGCGCATGGTGCACCGGGCGCTGGAGGCGGCCGAGCGGTTGGCGGAGGAAGGGATCGGGGTCGAGGTGATCGACCTGCGCACGCTCAAGCCGCTGGACATGGAGACGGTAGGCGCGTCGGTGCGCAAGACGGGGCGCGTCGTCGGCGTCACCGAGGCGTACAAGACGGGGTCGTTCATCAGCGAGCTTGCTATGCGCATCCAGGAGGAGCTGTTCGACTGGCTGGATGCGCCGGTCGTGCGCGTCGCGGCCGCCGACGTGCCGGTGCCGATGAGCGAGCCGCTGGAGGACGCGGCGATCCCCAGCGTGGACCGGATCATCGCCGGCATCCGCCAGGCGCTGCGGTAGGAGGGGGGCCATGGTTCGAGAGGTCATCCTGCCCAAGCTGGGGCAGACGATGGAAGAGGGGACGATCATCGAGTGGCTGAAGCAGGAGGGGGACGAGGTCAGGCGCGGCGAGGTGATCTTTACGACGGAATCGGACAAGGCGACGCTGGAGGTGGAAGCGCCGGGGAAGGGCTACCTGCGCAAGATCCTGGTGCCGGCGGGGGAGACGGTGCCGGTGCTCACGGTGGTGGGGCTGATGACGCGGACGCTGGATGAGGACCTGTCGGGGTATGAGGGACAACAGTTTCAGGTTTCAGGTCTCAGGTCTCAGGTTGCGGAGGCAGCAGCGCTTACTCGTGCCGAACCTGAAACGGGGGCAGAAACCAGGTTTTTTCCGAAAAACCTGGTTTCTCAGCGCATCTTTGCCTCCCCACGAGCACGCAAGCTGGCCCGTGAGAAGAGCGTGGACCTGTCGCAGGTCGTGGGTACGGGGCCGAACGGGCGGATCGCCGAGCGGGACGTGGTGGCATATCTCGAGTCGCTGCCGAAGGTGACGCCCGTGGCGCGCCGGCTGGCGGAGCAGGCGGGGCTCAGTCTGCACACAGTGCAGGGGAGCGGGCCTGGAGGGCGGATCACCAAAGAGGACGTGGAACGGGCAGTGGGAGAGTTTCAGGTTCCAGGTTTCAGGTCTCAGGTTGCAGAGGCCACGCTGCCCGCAGCACCTGCGCCCGAAGCCGCCCAACCTGAAACTCTGAAACCTGAAACCCTGAAACCCATCTCCGGCGTGCGTGCGGTCATCGCCCGGCACATGTTCGAGAGTCACCAGATGACCGCGCCGGTGACGCTGACGACCGAGGCGGATGCGACCGCGTTCGTCGAGGTTCGCGAGCAGTTAAAGGCCAGCCTGGCGGACGAGCTGGGCTTTAACCTGGGGTACAACGACCTGCTAATCAGGGTGGTCGCCCGGGCGCTGCGCGAGTTCCCCTACATGAACGCCCGGTTGGAGGGGGATCACGCGACCGGCGCGATCCGCTATTTGAGCGAGGTGAACGTCGCGCTGGCCGTCGACACGGAGCGGGGGCTTATGGTGCCGGTCGTGCGCGACGCCGACCGCAAGGGGCTGGTCGAGATCGCGCGGGAGGTGCGGGGGCTGGTCGAGCGGGTGCAGGCCGGGACGGCGCTGCCCGACGAGCTGACCGGCAGCACGTTCACGGTCACCAACCTGGGGGCCTACGAGATCGACGGGTTCACGCCGATCATCAACCTGCCGGAGACGGCGATCCTGGGGGTGGGGCGGATCAAGCCCCGGCCGGCGGTCGTCGACGGGGAGGTGTGCGTCCGGCAGACGGTGTGGCTGAGCCTGACGTTCGACCATCGGCTGGTGGACGGCGCGCCGGCGGCCCGTTTCCTGCGGCGGATCAAGCAGTTCATCGAGGAGCCGTACCTGCTGCTTGCCTGACGGTTCGCCGCCAGGTTCGTAGTGGCGACTTCAGTCGCTCTTTCCGCCACAACGACGACTAAAGTCGGTAGCTGCTCAGGTCGAGGCAGTTAAACCGAGGAGTGAGCACGCCTACGTGCGAACGGTGTCTCACAAGCTCCGTTCCGCATCTGGGGATGCTCCACTCCTCCCCTTACGCGAGGCCCCACATGGGCTGGTTGAGCAGTTACTAAAGTCGTTACTACGAACCGTCGAATCTGACAGCGAATCTTAAGACCCGAAAAGTTCGGGCGTCCAAGGTCCCCAAGAGGGAAGGTCCATGCCTTCAACCACCGACCCCCGTCCGCTGATGGTCGAGATCGCCCATCTGCTCTACAGCCGCTTCCTGACGAACAGTGCCGGTGGGAACCTGAGCTGCCGCGTCGGGGAGCGGATCTACGTCACGCCCCGGGGACTGGGCAGCAAGCACCGCTGGCAGTTGCGGGAGGAGATGGTGCTGGTGTTCGACGCCGACCTCAACCCCATCGAGGGCGATCCCCGGATGGTCAGCCGCGAGAGCCAGATGCATTTCGCTTGCTACCGGCGCTTTCCCGAGGTCAACGGCGTGATCCACGCCCACCCCCGGTACCTGAGCGTCTTCGCCGCGGCGGGTAGACCGGTCACGCCGACGAACGAATACACCGAGAAATTCGGCACGGTCGAGGTGGTGCCGCCGCTGCCCAGCCACAGCCAGGCGCTGGCGGACGCGGTGGTCGCCAAGCTGGCCCCGCGCCAGGGAGAGATGGGGGCGCACGGCCTGGGCCTGATCCTGGCGAGGCATGGCGTCGTCGTCGTGGGGCGGGACCTGGCCGACGCGTACGACACGCTGGAGCGGCTGGAGTGGAGCGCGCATACGCTGTTGGTGAGCCCGTGGGATTTGCACGGCTGATCCTCACCCTCACCCCCAACCCCACCGTCGACCGTGACGTCTTCGTCCGCAACTTTCGCCTGGGCGCGACGGTGCGGGGGGAGCGGGAGGTGGTCACGCCCAGCGGCAAGGGGGTGGCCGCGTCGCTGGCGATCCACGAGCTGGGCGGGGAGACGGTGGCGGCGGGGCTGAACGCCGGACACACCGGCAGGCTGCTCACCGCCCTGCTCGACGGGATGGGCGTCCCCCACGATTTCGTGCCCGCCCTCGGCGAGACGCGCACGGCGGTCGTGCTCGTCGACCTGGCCGTGGGGGAGCAGTCCACGGTCATGGCGCCGACGCTGGCGGCGACAGAGGAGCACCTGCGCCAACTGCTCGCACTGCTGGATCGGTACGCCGGACGGGCGTGGGGCGTGATCTGCGGGGGCAGCCTGCCGCCCGGCCTTCCGCCCGACAGCCACGCCCGCTTGCTGCGCCGCGCCCGCCAGAAGGGGTTGGTCACGCTGCTCGATTCGTCCGGCGAATCGCTGCGCCAGGGGGTAGGGGGCTTGCCCCACGTTCTCAAGATCAACCGGTACGAACTCGAGGCGCTGGACCCGGGCGTGGGAGGCGGGTGGGGGAGTGGGGGCGACATCGCCGGGCTGGCCGGGAGGCTGGCCGGTCGCCTGGGCGAGTGGGCCAGCGACGCGCTGGTCGTCACGCTGGGGGCGCGGGGCGCGCTGGCCGTCACGCCCGGGGCCTGGTACCACGCGCAGCCGCCGCAGGTGCCGGTCGTCAACACGGCGGGCGCGGGCGACGCGCTGAGCGGGAGTCTCATGCTGGCCCGTAGCCGGGGCGACGACTGGCTGGAGGCGCTCGTGCTGGGCACGGCGGCCGCCGCCTCGGTGGTGATGAACGAGGGCACGGGGATTTGCCGGCGGGAGCAGGTGGAGGGACTGCTGGCGCGGGTGCAGGTCGAGCGGAACCTGAAACGTGAAACGTGATGCGTGATCCGTGATGCGTGATGCGTGAGCGGGTATCGCCCGCTGAGACAGGGCTTGACCCTGAAAAGCTCTGTGCAGCGGGTTCCCCTCGACCTATATGGATACCAGGAGGTGTGACCATGGCAGACGAATATCTGTGGTGGCAGAAGGGCATCATCTACCAGATCTATCCGCGCTCCTATCAGGACACTAACGGCGATGGCATTGGCGATCTGCCGGGCATCGCCCGGCGGCTGGACTATATCCACAGCCTGAACGTGGACGCGATCTGGCTCTCGCCCATCTATCCCTCGCCGATGCACGATTTCGGCTACGACGTGGCCGACTACGTCGGCGTCCATCCCCTGTTCGGCACGATGGACGACTTTGATCAGTTGCTGGCCGAGACGCACAAGCGCGGCTTAAAGCTACTGCTCGACCTGGTGCCGAACCATACCTCGGACGAGCACGCCTGGTTCGTCGAAAGCCGCAGCAGCCGCGACAACCCCAAGCGCGACTGGTACATCTGGCGCGATCCCGCGCCCGGCGGCGGACCGCCCAACAACTGGCTCAGTTACTTTGGCGGCCCGGCCTGGACCTTTGATGAAAGGACAGGGCAGTATTACATGCACCAGTTCCTCGCCCAGCAGCCCGAGCTCAACTACCGCACTCCACAGGTCCTGGAGGCCATGCTCGACGTGATGCGCTTCTGGCTGGACGGGGGGGTGGATGGCTTTCGCGTCGACGTGATGTGGCTGATGCTCAAGGACGACCAGTTCCGCGACGAGCCGCCGAATCCTGACTGGGACGACGTCGCCCCCTTCAACAGGTTGCAGCACATCTACACCGCCAACCTGCCCGGCGTTCACGACATCATCCGCCGGATGCGGGCCGTGCTGGACGAATACGACGAGCGCATGATGGTGGGCGAGATCTATCTCCCTAACGAAGATCTGGTGAAATACTATGGCCAGGACCTCGACGAATGTCACCTGCCCTTCAACTTTCAACTGCTCCAGCTCGACTGGAACGGTCAGGTTGTCCGCCGGGCGGTGGACGCGTACGAGGGGGCGCTCCCCGCTGGCGGCTGGCCCAACTGGGTGCTGGGCAACCACGACCGGCATCGCGTCGCCAGCCGGGTGGGGCGGCCCCAGGCGCGGGTGGCGAACATGCTCCTGCTCACGCTGCGCGGCACCCCCACGACGTACTATGGCGAAGAGCTCGGCATGGAAAACGTGCCCATCCCGCCCGAGTTCGTGCAGGATCCGCCGGCGTTGAATCAGCCCGAGATTGCCCATGTCGTGGGGCGCGACCCGGAGCGCACCCCGATGCAGTGGGACGGCTCGCCCAACGCCGGGTTTGCCGCGGCGGGCGTCGCGCCCTGGCTGCCGGTAGCCGGTGACTACGGGGAGCGAAACGTGGCGAAGCAGGAGAGGGAACCCACGTCGATGCTGAGCCTGTACCGGGCGCTGGCCCGCCTGCGCCGCGCCGAGCCGGCGTTACACGCGGGCGATTACGGTTCGGTCGACGCGGGGGTGGGGGACGTGTTTGCCTACCTGCGCACCGCTCCGGGCGCGGACCGATTCCTGGTCGTGTTGAACTTGGGAACTGGCGCACACACGCTCGACCTGGGCCACGTCGCCCGGACGGCCACCGTCGCCGTCGCCACAGGGTTGGTGCACCAGGGCCGGGTGGAGTTGGAGAGCCTGCCGGTCGGTCCCAACGAGGGGTTGGTGCTGCGCCTGGAATAGCTCGCAGTACGGCGTTTCAGGGTTTCAGGTTTCAGGGTTTCAGGTTCGGCGGGGGCATGCGTCGCTGCCTCTGCAACCTGAGACCTGGAACCTGGGAACTTAACTACAGGATGCCGCCCAGGTGCCACGGGCTGAACTCGGCCTCGCCCACGCCCTGCGCCTCGCTCTTGGTCAGTTGGCCTGAGGCCACTGCGACGACCAGGTCGAGCAGCTCGGCCGCCACCTCCTCCAGTGTCGCCCCTTCCAGCACCTGGCCCGCGTTCAGGTCCATGTCTTCGATCATGTGCTCGTAGGTGGTCGAGTTGCTGGTGACCTTGATGCTGGGCGCAGGCTTGAAGCCAAAGACCGAGCCTCGACCCGTGGTGAAGAGCACCAGGTTGCAGCCGCCGGCGACCTGTCCGGTCACCGAGACCGGGTCGCTGCCTGGAGAGTCCATAAAGGTCAAGCCCCGCGCGGTCACCGGCTCGGCGTAATCGTAGACGTCGATCAGGGGCGTGCTACCCGCCTTGGCCACTGCGCCCACCGCTTTCTCATAGATGGTCGTCAGGCCGCCGGCCTTGTTGCCCGGGGAGGGGTTGTTGTCAAGCGTGATGCCCTGCCTGTGGGTGTGCTCCTCCCACCAGCGCACCCTGGCCATCAGTTTCTCCCCGACCTCGGGGCTGATCGTGCGGCGGGTGAGCAGGTGCTCGGCGCCATAGATCTCGGGCGTTTCGGCCAGGACGACGGTACCACCCTGGCGCACGATTTCGTCGGCGACGAGCCCCACGACCGGATTGGCCGTCACGCCGGACCACCCGTCGCTGCCGCCGCACTGGAGCGCCAGCATCAACTCAGAGATCGTCTGCGGCGTGCGACGCGCGGCGTCGACGGCCGGCAGCAGGTTTTCGATGGCCACGATGCCCGCCTGCACGGTCTTTTGGATGCCCCCGGCGTCCTGAATCACCAGGCTGAGCGGTAACTCGAGCGGGGTATCGGTGCCATAGCTCAACCGGGCGTAGCGCTCCACCAGATCGACGGGCTGGTTGGTCTCGCAGCCCAGGCCCACGATGATCGCCCCGCCGACGTTCGGGTGACGGGCCATGCCGACCAGTGTGCGAGCGATCAGCACGTGGTCCGGGCCGCCAGCGCAGATGCTACAACCGGAGTGGTGGGTCAATGCGATCACGCCGTCCACGTTGGGGAATTCCGCCAGCCGTTCTGGCGTAAAGTGGTGGGCGATTGCGAGGCAGGTGTGGGCCGAGCAATTGGCGGTCGAGATGACGGCGATGGTGTTGCGGGTACCCACGCGCCCATCGGCTCGCCGGTATCCCAGGAAGGTGCGCCGTTCGCCCGGTGGCACGACCGTCACCGGTTGCACGTCCCCGCCGGGCGGGTGTTTTCGGGCCAGGTTCCGCACGCCCAGGTTGTGGGTGTGCACGTGCTCGCCTGGCAGAATCGCCCGCGTGGCGAAACCAATGATCTGGCCGCTGCGACGCACGGGTTCGCCAGCGGCGATATCCCACAGGGCCACTTTGTGGCCGCTGGGGATGCGCTGGCGCACTGGCACGAGCGTGTGGGGATATTTCTCAGACCCCAGCCCCAACGTGGTGTGCGTGTACAGGTCGGTCCTGGCGATGGCCACGTTGTCCTGGGGGTGAAGTCGCACGGCCACCTTCCGGAGCGGGACGATGCCGGCGGGAGCGGATGTCACGCGATTGTCGTTTTGAGTGTCCATTTCTGTTCCTCAAACTCAAGATGTGGGTGGCCAGAGTGTCTGGTCTGCCTCCTCGGCGACGACGAGCGGCACGACCCCACGGCTGGCGTCGGTGACGTCGTGCATCCGGTTGGTGGCCGCCACCTGGCGCCGCCGGTCCAGGATGCGCCGCAGGCGCTCGGTGCCCAGGTCCTGGCGCAGTGTACAGAGATCGGCGTTCCAGCGTTCCAGCCGGCCCGCGACAAAGGCGTGGGGGTCGAGCAGGTCGATGCGGCGGTCCGTCAGTTGAACGTGCAGCAGGTCACCCGTCTCCAGCAGCCCGATGAGCCCGCCTCTCATCGCCTCTGGCGTCACGTGACCGACCGCCGCGCCGTAGGAGGTACCGGAATAGCGGCCGTCGCTGATCAGGACGGCCAGCTTTCGCAACTCGCGGTTGGCGTTGATGTGTTGCATGGGGGTGAACATCTCCGGCATGCCGAAAGCCTCCGGCCCCTGGCCGCTGATGACCACCGCCACTTTCAAGAGGCCCTCTTCTACCATCCGATCGAAGAGCGCTTCTCGCTCCAGCACCTGGAGGACGTCGAGCGGCGGATTCCGTTCGCAGCGGTTGTGGGCCGCCAGCGCCTGCAACAGCTCGCGGGTGAGGGCCGGGTGGGCCTTCAGCCGATCGAGCACGTGGACGTCCAGCAGGCCGGCGTTCGCCTGTTCCTCGTTCTCGAAAAAGAGCACGACGGTCACCTGATCGTTCAAGTGGGCGAGCTGTTCGCCCGTCATACCGCTGATCTTGACCACCGCCGACTCGAAAAAGTTGCCCCGCAGCACGTCGACGCCGCTGAACGGCCGCCGGGGCTCGGAAAGGAGGATGGGGTTTTCTGTGACACCGGACGCGCTCAGGCAGGTGGTGTCGGCCAGTCGCCGACGCCAGGTCTGGCCGGTGACCGTCGGGGCATCGACGTCCATGGGGATGCCCTGGCCGATCAGTTCGTGGAAGACGGTCTCCATGCCCCGGATGGCGCCGGCCTGGCACTGCCGGGCCAGCGCAAAGATGTCCCGCCCCTCGGTCAGGCTGTAGTCAAAGATATCTGGCACCGGCGGATCGCGGCGGATCCGATCGATCGTCCACACGCTGGCGTCATGGCCGGCATAGATCAGGCACGCGACCAGGTGCATCATCAGGTTGGTGGACCCGCCGGTGGCGCTGTGGACGCGCACGGCGTTGGCAAAGTTGGCCACGACCATGTTGGCGACGCTGTATCGAGGCTCGTTGACGTACGTGAACAGGTCGTCGACCACCCGGTTGACCTGCGCCGTGGTCGGTGGCCCGGTCAAGAGCTCGACCGCCGGGTGGGCCAGGCCCAGGGCCGAAACGACGTGACGGCTGGAATTGCCGGTGCCGTTGAAGGCGCAGATGCCACCGCTGCGATCGCACGTGTGTACGGCCAGGCGGCGCTCGAAATCCTTCTGTTCTGCAGCGCTGACGATCCCTTCCTGGCGGGCGCGGGTGAACACGCCCTGGAAGGCCGAATTGGCGATGCATTGCAGGATGGCTCGCATGGTGTCCCGAAGGTCGAAGGCAATCTCTGGATGGCCCTGCGCTTCGGCCCGCCGGGCCACGGCTTCGAAATCGGCGGTCAGGTCCGGGGGGATGGTCCCCCCGCGCAGCACGTGGGCCGGGCTGAACGTGGCAAAGACCGGTGCGTCGCCCCGGCGCTGCCGGACCCGGTCCAGGTGGGCCAGGCCCGCCGCGATGCCCAGCGGGGTCTTGTCACAACCGGAGACGACGAAAGCGCCGTGATAGCTGTGGGCCTCCATCTGGTTGACGACGATCGCGGCCGCAGCGTTGCGGCTCTGCAGGCTGTAGCTCATGCCGATGTTGTTCTGGGCGGTGCCGTCGCAGAGCACCGGAACGCTGAAATGGAAGGGCACGCCGCCCCGGTGCCAGATGCGCACCGCCGCCCGGAGCACGGTTCCCAGGTCCAGGATGTGGGCCGGGTGATCGGACGAACCGCCGACGATGGCGATGCGCGGGGCGTTCCCCTCCAGCCGGTCGTATATCGCCTCCAGGCCGTGGTCCGGCACCTCGACGCCCAGGCGTGCCTCGGCCCGGTCGAGCAGGCCGGCGACGGTGATCGGCTCGTTGGCTTTGCCCTGCACGTTGTCGCGGTACGGGTTCGTGCCGCGTTCGACGATTGCGGACATAAGTCCCTCTCTCACACCTGTGGTATGCCCAGCCCGGCGGCGCCCGGTTCCGACGTGATGGCGTCGGGATAGTAGCGGTACAGGTGGCCCAGGCCAATTTCGGCCCGGCGCACGCGTTCCCGGCTCAGTGCGATCACGGTTTTTTCCAGGTGAGTCCCGCTGGGATAGACGTCCGGCGCGTTGCGCAGGCCGAATTTGACATAGACCGGCGCGGCAACCCGCACGATCTCGGCGATCTCATAGTGCCGGACAAAGCCGCCAAAGTTGTCGGGCACTTCGACGTACAGGTCAAGGGGGATGTCGACGGCAGATCGGATCGCGGCCAGCTTGCCCAGGTCCAGGTCGGTGGGGACGTTGTAGGTGCCAGCGCCCAACCGCTCCTGTAGACGAATGCTGGCCGGATTGGCTGCCCCCATCTGCACGGAAATTTTGAGCACCAGGTCGGCCGGCAGTTCACCCGCTTTGCGCATCTCGCCCACCACCCACAGCAGTCCCTCGTCTGCGACCAACACGCTGCGGATGCCCAGGCTACAGGCGCGCTTGACGTCCTCTATGGCGTAGACGAGTTGCTCCATGCCCCGGTGGCGAGCGCCCAGGTTCCTGCCAGCGACGGAGAGGATCTGGGCGCCGGTTTCCCAGGCCGCCCGGGGCCCCACGAAAAGGCTCACCTCTATCCGGGCCTCAGCGCCGAGCCGGGCCATCTCCCGGATCTCACCGTCCGTCAGGAGCATGACGCCGCTGCCCTGGCTGACGCGATGGAGGCGCACCCGGCGGGTCTCGGCTTCCTCCAGCACAGCGATCAAAGCTCGAGGCCCCTCCACGCTGGGGATCTCCACGCGGTATTGAGCGCCGTCGGGGAAGCGTTTGGGCGAGGTGGGCAGTTCATTCAAGTCGCCGGGCGGCAGGCCCAGGCTCTGCAAAAAGGCACGGGTGGCCTGCATATTCATTCGATCTCCCTCCTGTGACCTGGCTCAGGTCCCACATTCTTCTATGCAATGGTTGGTGAGTTGACCCAGTCCCTCCACCTCCAGCGTCACCACGTCGCCGTTTTTCATAAAGACCTGGGGGGAGCGAAAGACGCCCACACCGTCCGGCGTTCCGGTGGCGATCACGTCGCCCGGCAGGAGCGAGAAGGCGCGGCTGATGAACTCGATGAGCTGAGGCACGCCAAAGATCATCTCGGCGGTGGTCGAATCTTGCATCACCTGGCCGTTGAGTGTGCAGCGAATGGACAGGTCGTGCGGATCGGGGATCTCGTCCCGCGTGACGAGCCAGGGGCCCAGCGGGCAGAAGGTGTCGAGCGATTTGCCCCGCACCCACTGCCGGTCGCCGAACTGGAGGTCCCTGGCGCTGACGTCGTTGCAGATGGTGTAGCCGGCCACATAGTCGAGGGCATCGGCGGCCGAGACGCGCCGGGCGGTGCGGCCCATCACGACGGCCAACTCCACCTCATAGTCCACCTTCCGGGTGAGGGCCGGGTCCCAGCGAATCGCAGCGCCGGGTCCGACGACGGCGGAAGGGAACTTGGCAAAGATGATGGGCGCTTCGGGCGGCTCGATGTTCTGCTCCCGGCAGTGGTCCATGTAATTCAGGCCGATGGCCACGACCTTGGATGGGTTGGGTATTGGGGCCAGGAGCGTGACCTCCGCCAGGGGCAGACTGGCCGTGGCGTTCTGCTCCACCTGGCGGGCCAGTTGCAGGGCTGGTTCGCCCTGCTGGAGGAAGGTAATCATGTCAGAGGGCAGGCGACCGTCGCTGGCGGTGGCCAGGTCTATGACGTGATCGTCCCGCAGGAGGCCGAGACGTGCGTCGTTCTTGGCCTTGTAGGTGATGAGTCTCATGTGTATAAATGTCCTTGTCATCAAGACCTGACAGGTTTCGAAAGGCTGTGAAACCTGTCAGGTCTGGGATGTCGGCTTGCTAGATCTGCACGACCGGGTTGCGCAGGACGCCGATCGCCTCGATCTCAATCGACACCTCGTCCCCGTCCTCGAGCGTAAAGTCATCTCCTGGCACGATGCCGGTCCCGGTCAACAGCACAGCGCCGTGGTAAAAGTCCTGGTAGCGGGCCAGGTAGCCGACCAGCTCGGGCAGGCGGCGATGCATTTTGGCGGTGCTGGTCTCGCCCTGGTAGACAGGATCGCCACCCCGGTGAATGGTCAGGCGGACGGCCAGATTCCGAGCGTCCACGTCCTCGCCGGCCAGCGTGATCGCTGGCCCCAGGGCGCAGGCGTGACGGTAGATCTTGGCCTGCGGCAGGTAGAGCGGATTCTGGCCTTCGATGTCCCGGCTGCTGACGTCGTTGCCGATCGTGTAGCCGACGATCTGCATCTGAGGATTCAGCACCAGCGCCAGTTCTGGCTCCGGCACGTTCCAGTGGCTGTCCCCGCGCAGGCCGACCCAGTCGTTGGGCCCCACGGCCTTTTCGGCGATGGATTTGAAAAAGAGCTCGGGGCGTTCGGCCTCATAGACCCGCGCGTAGACGTCCTTGGTCACCGCTTCCTGTACCCGGGCCTCCCGGCTCCAGGCGTAGGTGACGCCCGCGGCCCACACCTCCTGCCGATCCACCGGGGGCAGCAGGTGGGGGACATCCGGGGCGGGCGCGCGGTCCAGGTCGGCATAGTCGTAGGCTGGCAGGGCGGGCAACGTGACGTCTTCGAGCAGTGAACCAATCGCCGTCTCGGCAGACGCTCGAAGCAACGACGTGAACGTGGCAAAGTGTGGCTGGCCCCCTGCGGTCAGGTCGTAGACCTGTCCGTCAACGAGCTGGCCCAGGCGTGCCCCCCGATCTGGCAGATGGAACCGGCAGAGTTTCACGATAGCACTCCTCTTGCCCCCAGGCCCGCGCCGGCGACGACGCGCGTGAAGCTGCGGGAGTGGCGACCGGCTTGGCCCTGGGGAGGTTTGGCAATCAGACTGTTTGGGTATGGCAACTTTTACTATGATACCGTGTTACATAGAATAGCGCAAATCGCGACATTATGAGATTCAAGGAGATTCTCCCAATGGATGTATTTGAAAAGTGTCGCCAGTACACGGCGGCGAAGAAAGTGAAAGAGGCTGGCCTGTATCCCTATTTCATCCCCCTCACCGACAGCGAGGGGACCGAGGTCACCGTGGGCGACCACCGGCTGATCATGATCGGCTCGAACAACTACCTGGGCCTGACCACGCACCCCCAGGTGCGCGGGGCCGCCATCGAAGCGACGCGGCGCTACGGTACCAGTTGTACCGGCTCACGCTTCCTCAACGGGACGCTGGAGCTGCACCTGGAACTGGAGCGGCGGCTGGCCGAGTACGTGGGGGCGGAGGCGGCGCTGGTCTTTTCGACCGGCTACCAGACGAACCTGGGCACGATCTCGGCGCTGGTGGGCCGGGGCGACTTTGTCGTCACCGACAAGGATGACCACGCCAGCATCGTGGATGGTTGCCGGCTGGCGTTCGGCGAGATGCGGCGCTTCCGCCACAACGACATGGCGCACCTGGAGCGCGTCCTGGCTGGCCTGCCGGAGGAGGCGGGCAGGCTGGTCGTCGTGGACGGCGTCTTTAGCATGGGGGGGGACATCGCCCCGCTGCCAGAGATCGTGCCGCTGTGCCTTAAGTACGGCGCGCGGCTGATGGTGGACGACGCGCATTCGATCGGCGTGCTGGGCGGGGGGCGGGGCACGGCGGCCCACTTTGGCCTGACCGACCAGGTGGACCTGACGATGGGCACCTTTAGCAAATCCTTCGCCAGCCTGGGCGGGTTCATCGCCGCCGCTGCAGACGTGATCCACTATATCCAACACCACGCGCGCTCGCTGATTTTCAGCGCGAGCATGCCGCCGTCCAACGCGGCGGCCGCGCTGGCCGCGCTGGACGTGATGGAAGCGGAGCCGGAGCGGATCGCACGGGTCAACCAGATCGGGGAGCGCATGCGGGCCGGGTTCCACGAGCTGGGCTTTAACGTGGGGGCGAGTGAGACCCCGATCATCCCGGTCATCATCGGCGATGACATGAACACGTTTATGGCGTGGAAGTCGCTCTACGAGGCGGGTATTTACACCAACCCGGTCGTCTCACCGGCGGTGCCGCCGGAGCTGGCGTTGCTGCGCACCAGCTACATGGCGACGCACACGGACGAGCAACTCGACCGCGTGCTGGCGACGTTCGCGGAAGTGGGGCGGGAGCTGGCGCTCGTAGATTAAGGGTCTAGTCCGGCGCAAAGACGGCCAATGCACGGGTTGGCGGTCGGCTTGTGGGTAGGACCCGACCAAGACTTCGGCGAGCCCCTCGGCCTGAGCTCGGGACGAAGGCTCAGTCGAGCCGTTCGGGCATCCAAGGCTCCCCCGTGATCTTGACGGTGAGGGTAAACGGCGGTACAATGGGCCTGGAGGTGGAGGCCATGCCGCTATACGAGTACAAGTGTACCGATTGTGGGACACGCTTCGACGCGCTGCGGGCGATGGCGGATGCGGACGCGTTCATCGCCTGCCCCAAGTGCGGGAGCGAGAACACGCGCCGCATGATCTCACTGTTCTCGGCCGTGGGAGGTGAGGGGGTGATCGCGGGGGCGGGTTCGTCGTGTGGCTCCTGCACGCCTTCGGGCTCGTGCGCAACCTGTGGCGTCAGGTCGTCGCACTAGACCGGGCGGACACAAACCACAGGGCCGCAGCCGGTATCGGCTGCGGCCCTTTACCATTGCGCGTTTACGCTCCAACTGTGCCCAGGGAACTGCTCTCCCACTCGCGGATGGCATCCCGGATAAGCGCCTGCACCTCAGGTTCGGGGATGTCGTCGACTGACTCAAAGCTCTGCGGGCCGACGTAGAAGCGCAGGGTTCCGCCCCTCTCAGTGGTCAGGAAGATGTGCCAACCGGCCAGGTCTGGTCGCTTCCGCAGCCGCTCCTGCACCAGGTCGTTGATCGCCTCGACGGGGATCAGCGGTCCCACCCGGGATGATGCGGGGGTAACACCTGCGGAGAACAGATCGCTGCGGCCCAGTTGCTCCAGGAAGGCTTCCTCGTCCACGGTAGACTTACTAGAAGCGGGCTGGGACGGTGCCTGCCGTGACGTGGGGAGCCAGCCTTTGGCGAACGCGAGGACGGCCTTGATGGCCTCGATCGTCTCGCGCCCAACCTGGGGATCGGTGATCTCCTGCAGATGGCGGTAGCGGCGGCCCTGCACAACGACGACCAGCTTGCCCTTTTGCGTGCGTGAGACGCGCAGCAGCTCTTGCTCGCCTTCTGGCGCTGATGTCCCAACGGTCGTCGGGTTCAGGCGCTCTCCTGAACTGCTGCTGTCTTTGCTGCCAGCGTAGCGAATGATCCACACGAGCAAGCCTCCGGCCATGGCCAAGGCAGCCAGGGCGAGGACCAGGTAAAAAAGAGCAGGTAGTGCACCCATCGGTAACCTCGTTTGTGGTGCCAGACGCCCCGCCTGCTTCAATGATCGCACCAGGAATTGAGTTTATGATACCACAGATCGTGCGACATGTCTATAGGATAGAGGTCATGGGAAGGTTCGCCTCAGCAATCCAGTTCGCCGGGTCTCAATCCCATGGGCAGTGGCGCCGGCCTGGGGCAGCGGCTCTCGATCTCGACGTGCCCACCGGTCTTTGAGGCTTCCTCAAAGGCATGCATGACGTCGAGGACGTGGTAGGCCAATTCACCGCTGGCCCGGTGCGGCCGGCCGTAAGCGAGCGCGTGGGCCATGTCGGCGACGCCGATACCCCGGCCCACATCGGTGCTGTGTGTGAGCGGTACCTCTCTCCACTCGCCCGCCTCAGGCCGCCATATCCGGACAGGACCGCCAAACGTGTTGGGGTCTGGAACGCTGAGCGAGCCTTCCGAGCCGTAAATCTCTATCCTGGGCAGGTTGGCGGCCCAGACGTCGAAACTGGTGATGATCGTGCCCACCGCGCCAGAGCCAAAGTCCACGACGCCAGCGACGTGGGTGGGGGTACGGACCTTGATCTCTGTTCCATAGTGCGGTTGGCTCGTGATCAGCCGTTCGGGAAAGCTGATCTGCGTTGACCCCGTCACCCGTTTCACCGGGCCGAGCAAGTTGACCAGCGCCGTCAGGTAGTACGGTCCCATGTCGAACAGCGGGCCCGCGCCCAGTTGATAGAGGAATTCCGGGTCTGGATGCCACGATTCGGGCCCCCGGCTGGTCATGAACGCGGTGGCGGCGACCGGCTTGCCGATCCACCCGTCGTCGATGAGCTTGCGGCACGTCTGCAGGCCGCCGCCCAGGAACGTGTCGGGCGCACAGCCGACGAGGACGCGCTGCTCCCTGGCCGCCGCAAGTACCCTGCGGCCGTCTTCGCGGGCCACGGCGAGCGGCTTCTCGCTGTGCACGTTTTTCCCGGCGCTGATGGCGGCCAGGCTCACCTCGGCGTGGGCCTGGGGGACGGTGAGGTTGACGACGATCTGGATCTCTGGATCGCTCAGCAGTTCGTCGACCGGGCAGGCATTGGGGATGCCGAATTCCCGCGCCCTGGCCTCGGCACGGGACGTGACGATGTCGGCGCAGGCGACGACGTCCAGGATGCGGAACGCGGTGCAGCCTTTGACGTAGGCACCGCTGATGTTCCCACAGCCGATGAGACCGACCTTAGCCCTGGTTGCCATGAGCCAGCCCGTTCCTCACAAGATAGTGATAGCTTCTCTCGACGGCCTCCACCATGTCGGTGGCGCAGGCATCCAGTTCGACGATCATCCATTCCGTCGATCCCGCGCCGGCCTCGACGATCCGGATCAAGTCCACGGCGCCATCGCCCACCGCGACCATCGGTTCGCCCCGGACGCAGGGGCCGTCCTTGATGTGCAGCAGGGGAGCCCTCTTGCCCAGCCTGCCCACGACTTGGGCGGGGTCGGCACCGGCCGTCTGGACCCAGTAGGTGTCGATCTCGAAAAACACGTCGGGCTCCAGGCGCTCCAGCATCACCTCGAACACGGTGCGTCCCTCCACTTGCTGAAACTCCCACCAGTGGTTGTGGACGCCAAACGCCAGCCCGTTTTCACGAGCGACCGCGCTGGCCTCGTTGAAGAGATCACAGGTCCGCTTGATCCGGTCCACCGTCGTGAAATCATCGGGCCCTTGGCCAGAGATGATGCGCTGACAGCCCAGCGCGGCCATCGTGTCGAGCACTTCGTCCTTGTGCTCGCCAAGCGGCAGCTCGGTGTGGGCACTGGGGACGGCCAGGCCCAGGTCCTTGAAGAGCTGGCCGGCTCGTTCGGGCGTCGTGCCCGGAAAGTCGGCAGTTTCGACGCCAACGTAACCGATCGCGGCGATTTTCTCGACGACCCCGCTAAAGTCCTCCGCCAGGGCATCCCGGACTGTGTAGAGTTGTATGGCAATGGGTGCAGGCATGAGTGTGTCCTTTCTTGGGTGATATGGCAAATCGGCAAATCGGCAAATCGGCAAATCGGCAAATCAGCGAATCAGCGAATCAGCGTGTCGGCGGATCAGCGAGTCGGCGATTGGGAGGTGCCGGGCATTGGAATAGAACACAGTCTGTCGGCGTCGTCCCATTCGCACGCCGGGGGTGGGATTGGGCTAGATCCGCAGCACGCCGCCTTCTATGAGACCGATCAGGATGGGCGCGTCCGGGCCGAGCCCCTGCGGGGCCGCCACGGAGGCGATACCCTGTTCGATGGACAGGCCGGCCTTCCAGTCCGACCAGGATGCGCCGCCGTCGCGCGAGACGAGCACCGCCGTGCTGAGCAGGACCAGCAGGTCGGGCCGGGCGGGGAACTCGGGCGAGAGCACGATCCCGTTCACGGTATCCGTCACGACGTCCTCGCCGACGTGCGCCCACGTGCGTCCTCCGTCGTCCAGCCGGAAGAGCCCGTGGGATTCCGTGCCTGCGAACAGGACGCCGTCGTGGGCATAGTCTGGAGACATGGCCAGGCTGAGCACGGGCGCGAAATCGGTCGGAAAGTTCACCTCGCGCCAGGCGCGACCGCCGTTCGTGCTGCGGAAAACGCCGGTCTCTGTCCCGACGAAAAGCGTCTCGTCGTTGGCAAAGCCGGGGGAGATGGCCATGCACAGGACGTTCAGATCCAACAGGCAAAAGTTCCAGGCGGACCAACGGCTGCCCCGGTCCGCCGAACGAAAGACGCCATCCTCGACGGTTCCGGCGAACAGCGTGCCGTCGCGTGCAAAATCGGGCGAGATGGCAAGGGTGGAGACGATCGGCGGCGGGGGAGGGAACACGGCCACGTTCCAGCTCTCGCCGCCATCGACCGAGCGCAGGACACCGCCCTGCGAACCGGCGAACAGGCTGTGGTCGGATGCGAACGCGGGTGAAACGGCGACGGCCGTCGTCGCCAGGGGGGCCTCGAGCGCCAGCGAGTCGTACGTGGAGCGCCAGTTGGCGCCACCGTCGTCGGAGCGGTACAGCCCTGACCCACGGGCGGCGAAGCAGATGCCATCCTGGGCAAAGTGCGGCGATGCCGCAAGCGCATAAACCAGATCCTGGATTTGGGTCTCCTCACTGCTCATAGTGTCGGTGTCTACCATCGTCATCTCCTGTCCGGCTACGCTGTGTCCATCGCCTGCGGGGGCTCCTTGTGGTGGACCAGGACGTCGACGGTCAGTGCGAGCGCGGCGCCACCGACGGCACTGCGCACGGCCTCTCGCTGCACGTTGGCCGCATCAAAGATGCCCGCCTGCGCCACGTCGACGACCTGCCCGCACCTGACGTCGAACCCGTGGCCGGTGCCGGCCCCCTTGACGTCGGCCATGACCTCGCTGGGGTCGTGGCCGGCGTTGGCGAGAATGGTGCGGATCGGGGCTTCGAGCGCCTTGGTGAGGATGCGATAGGCGGCGCGCTCGTCCGGATCTGTGGTCTGATCGCGCATGCGCTGCAAAGCCGGGCGACAGGCGAGCAACGACACGCCGCCGCCGGGCAACACGCCCTCCGTAATCGCGCCCCGCAACGCGTCGGCGGTTCGCTCTGCCCGTTCCTTGCGGGCGTTGATCTCCAGCTCCGTCGCGCCACCCACCCACAGCGTGGCCGATCCGCCCATCAGCTTGCCGATGCGTTCCCGGAGTTTCCGGCGATCGGCAGGGTCGTCGGTCCGGGCGAAGGCGGCGCGCAGGGTCGCGATGTGCTCGCGCAGCGCGCGGGGGTCGCCCTTGCCCCCGACGATGCCGAAATAGGTGCGGTCGGCCCATACCCGGCGCGCGCGTCCCAGGTCGCTGAGCTGGACCCGGCTCAGCGTGTAGCCAGCGACCTTGGCCAACGGACGCCCGCCGGTCAGAACGGCCAGGTCCTGCAGTGCCCCTGCTCGATCGCTGGGAGTTAGCTGCGGTGCTTTCACGGCGATGGCCTGGAATTTGGCGGGGTCCTTGCTGATCGCCAGCAGCATGGCGATCGCGTTCTCGGAAAGCTTGCTGGCGATTATCAGCAGCGAGCGGATCTCGGCCTTGATCGCCATTTCGATCACGGGTATCAGTTGGCGTGGATCTTCAATCTCGAGGTCGCTGATCAGGATGGCGGCGTTCTCCATGTCCGTCCTCAGCTTGGCGTGGTCGGTGATCATCTGGCGCGAGACGACACCCCCGTTCCAGTACATTCCCTCCACGTATTCCCGCTCCAGCTCCCGGCTGCGGCCGGACCGGATCTCGAGACGGCCGTATTCGCCGATGATGTCAAAGATCTCCCCCAGCATCCTGGCCAGAGGCGGATCGTAGCAGATGGACTCGGCAATCTGGGCGAGTTGCTCTTTGCCTTCCAGGTGGGTTGCCATGCCGGCCAACTCGTCGAGGATCACCCGCATGCTGCGTTCCAGGCAGTGACGCAGCCGCATGGCGTTGCCACCGGCGACGACGTAGCGCACGCCATGGTCAAAGATGGACTTGAACATCACAGCCGCGGTCGCCGTCCCGTCACCGACCTTTTCGTGCATGCGCCACAACAGGTGGCGGACGAACATGGCGCCCATGTCCTCGTCACGGCCGGGGAGCTCGATGATGCGGCGGGCGATCACGCCGCCGCTGTCGAGGATCTCGGGCATCTTGTTGGGGGTGACCGTCCTGTCAAGCGCGACGATGCGCGGCAGGGGTCCGAGGGTCGGGCGGACCGCCGACACGATCTGGTCGATGCCCCTCTGAAACCCCTGGTAGGTAGCGGGCTGAAAGACGACACGTTGGGTTCGCGATTTTGCCATCAGGTTGGGCACCTCCTGTGGTGGAATTTCATTGTGGGCGCTTCCATTCACCGCCGCAGGGTGTCGAAACTGGGGCGCACGAGGTGCTATTATACCTCAAGTGGGCCAATCGCGCACGGTTCGGACCGGGGCGGCATTTCAATCCGGGGGGGACCTTCCCGAAAGCTTAGCCATAGATCGGCAACGCCGGAGATGCTGCCAAGAAGCGCCGAAATGGTTGCTGGATCGCTCGTGTGAGCTTTCGGGAAGGTGTGAAGTCGCCTTGTATCATGTTGCTGCCTCGGTTATAATAGGTCCAGAGTGGATTTCCGATGACAAGCAACAGGAGTTGTAGGATGACGCTAGACGATATTCTTCAAGACATCTACGCCCTCGAAGAAGAAATGCGTATATACGAGCGCAAGTACAGTGTGCTTTCGGAAACCTTTTACGAATCCTACGTGAACGGCGAGGAACCCCACGATGAGGCGTGGGTGCGGGATTGGACCGCCTGGGCCAGTGCCTATCAACTCTGGCTACGCCGACGCGAACAGTATCGGGCTGCCATTCAGTCGCTGCGTGCCGAGACTGAGAGCATCACTGAGATGATCGCGAAGACTGCCCGCCATGAACCCATTCCAATCCCTGCGTGATTACGAGCGCTTTGTCTACACGCTTCAACAGCAGTTTCCGCATATCCTTCGCTCGACGCTGGTGGTGGCACAACGCGGCCGGTTGTTTGCGGAACTGATGGGCGAGATCACATTCGGTGGCGGGCATCGCCTAGTTGTGTATGAGCGCCTGTCCTGGGACACCGGCCCGCTGATCATCGAGGGCTACAGCTATGAGGCCTGGCGCGGCAGCGAGGAACTGTACTGGTACGACTCGCAGCCTCATCCGACTGATTCAACGCTTGCCAGCAGTCATCCTCATCATAAGCACGTCCCGCCTGACATCAAGCATCACCGCACTCCTGCGCCTGGTCTGAGTTTTACGACTCCCAATCTCCCGTTCTTGATCCGCGAGATCGAGTCCAGAACGTCTGAGGACTGACTGTCACAGCATTCGTCCTGTCAGCCCGGAAGTCCGGGGCCACTTTGGAGCATCTCTCGCGCGACGCTCTCCTCCCAGCTCAGTCCCTCGTCGAGGTCGTGCAAGAGGAAGCGGACGCCCTGGTTGTCGTTGGGGTTCAGCTCGAGCATCCAGGCAAAGACCTGGCGGGCGTCGTCGCGCTGCCCCAGCCGCCACAGGCACAGCGCGCGGCCGTGGAGCGCGCGCATAAAGGGCCGCGAGTCGACGTCGCCCCAGAAGAGGCCGGGGTAGCGGGCGGGGTCGCCAACCGTCCGGGCCTCGGCCGCTGCCTGGCCGCGCTCGTAGTGGGCCAGCGCCTCGGCGACGCGCCCCTCGTCGAAGCGGCGGTTGCCCAGGTGCACCCAGGCGTCGGCGTGGCCGGGGTCGATCCGCAGTGCCTCGCGGTAGTAGGCCTCGGCCCTGAGGGGCCAGCTGGCCCACAGGTGGTCCATCCCCCGGTCGAAGAGATAGTCGCCCCAGGCCCGCCGCACATCTTCGGAGCGGGCCTTGCGGCGGTTCCCCCGGGGGCGGGGCGAGGGCCAGAGGCCGGGCGGTGGGGCCTGCTCCCGCTCCAGGTAGTCGACCAGCTTCCACGCCAGGTTCACGTCACGGTCGCCCACGAGGAAGCGCAGGTCGGCCCGCAGGACGTCGGCCCACGGGTCGGGGGGCAGCGGGTGGCGGTAGGCGTCGTGAGCGACGAGGCGGGGGATCAGGTAAAAGTCGGGAAGGTCCATCCGCGCTGCCCGCAGCACCGCCTCCGCGGCGTCGGCCAGGGCCTGGTTGCGGGCGGCGATGGCGGGCTCGTCCCGGTCGGCGCGGTGGACGAGGGACACGGCGTAGCGGCGGGCGTCGGCGTCGAGCACGCGCACAACCAGGTCGTCGTCGGGTGTCGCGCGCTGCTGGCGGTACCATGCGGCCAGGGCGGGGGTGGGGGGCAGGCCCCAGATGGTCTGTGTAGTGGACAGGTGCTGGACCTGGGCCTGGAGCACGGGGCCGCTGGCGAGGGCCAGCGTTACGTCGCCCTGGCTGCGCGAGGGACGGCCGAAGAAGTCAGACCACAGTGCAAACCAGACCTCCTGGCTCAGCGCGAGCGTGCCCGCCGCCAGGTCGGAGGCAGCCAGCGGCTGGCGAAAGGCGTTGCCGGCCAGGTGGCGGGGCCACCAGGTGTAGCGGGCCGGGCGGCCGCCCAGGCTGACGGCCAGGGGGACGTTATTGATGGCGCCCCGCAGCGTGGCCTGCGGGTCGCGAGTGCGCACCGGGCGGATCATCTCGACGCGCGATTTGATCTCGGCGACGGTGAGCGGCCGGCCGGCGCCGATCAGCGCCTGGGTGACGAGTTGGACGAAAGAGGGAGGTGTCATCTCAAGGGCCTCACAAACCAGTGGTAGGTCAGCAGGCCGTGGCCGATCGTGCTGAGCGCAAGGATGACGAACAACCGCACGTTCTCGAGGAACTTGACCTTGCCCCTGAACGCAAGGACACCCAGCCACACGCCGGGGAAGCCGCCCAGCGCGGCCAGGATGCAAAAGATGAGATCGGGGGTGCGCACGTTCCCCATCTTGGCCAGGAGCCAGTCAAGGCCGTACATAAGAAAGGCGGTGATGCTCCAGGCGACGATCCAGACGGCGTAGGGGTTCCAGGTGGTGCTGTTGTAGATGAGGGGGTAGAGGATCGCCGCCATGACGACACTGATCGTGCCAAAGCCGATGTAGTAGCACATTGACACTGACCTCGCTTTCGAATAGCAAATATAGCGATTGGGCTGCTCTAACTCCACCAGGGTGCCTGGTGTCCCGGTTCCGGTAATTGTCTTGTTCCGGTAATTGTTTTTGGTCGTTTATCCTCCCCAGCCGACCTGTGCCCGAAGGGTAAGCTGGCGGAAGACAAGTACAGCTTGTCAGCTTGCCCGGGGGCGGTGGCGCCCGGCGGGGGACGACCGGCGATAAAGTCGCCGGTCTACGGAGCAACGCCCGATGAATCGGGCTCAGGAACCCTGCTTGAAGGGTTGTAAACGTTCAAACACCAGAGTCTTGTCTGGGACAGAAAGGGAATCCTGGGCAAGTTCATGCAGCCCGTTCAGGGTGGCCTTTGATCAGGAAGCAACTGTGATTGGCCTCCGGTTCTATGCTAGCACAGGGATTCCACTATGTCAAGTTCCACCGCAGGATTGGGCGTGTTTCAATTCGGGGCGAGCGACCTTCCCGAAAGCGGCGACCGCAGCGGTCGCTGATAGCTTTCGGGAAGGTTTGCTCCGCAGGCGGTCGGGCCTGGGTCAAGTACGTTGGGCTTCGCTGGCTAGCGGTTGGCAAACCAGACTCCATAGTCCTCCACAAGCTGATAGTTCGGTGAACGTTCGTCGGTGACTTCCAGGTCGCATAGAGGGAAGGCAACCAGCCGGCGGCGGTGCGCCACGCGAACGATGATGCCATAGAGGTCGTCCACGGTGGAGATTCTCCTCACGGTCACGCGATCCCCTGCCCGCAGGGGGCCTCTGGCCTGGTATTCTGAGACTTGCGCCTCGAATGGGAAAACCAGGTGCTTGACCAGATGATCCTCCCACACATCCAGGAGCGCCATTTCGTCGTCTGGATCAATGCCAGCCAGGATCTCTCTGATACGTCTGCCCTCTTCGCCGAGGAAACTCCAGGCGTGTTTTTTGGAGAGCTCGGTTATTGCTCTGGCAACGTCTTCCTCCGTGTCCCTGGGACCCGCCAACTCGACCTCGTGCGCTTCGAGGGTCATCTCGGTCCAATTCAGTCCCTGCCCCATACTTTGCTCAATCACGGAATCGGGCACAGCTCTCAGCGTTATGCTGTCCCAGCGAATCAGGACCATATCGTCGTCGCTTGGTCCTTCCAAGACCCGGCCCTGCCATCCGCCGATGTCGGCATCAAAGTCAGGGTCCACGGTTCCCGGCCTGACCACGACGGAATCACCCACCCGGAGCGCAGCGCCTCCTGGACGGGCCTTTGACCTCTTGCGACGGCGCTTTCGCCGCCTCTTTTTCGGCGCGCGTCCCAGGATAAAGTCGATCATCTGCCCAGTTGTCTCGACGTGTATGTCGTGCAAGACCTGGTTGAACTCGGGGTGTTCTCTCAACCAATCCCCTTCGACGGTGGACGTGTCCCCGATATGTGAGAAGAAGCAGTCGTGCTCGATGTGGTAGCGGCCGCCAAAGGTGAGAATGCCGCCGCCCTCGACGGCCCAATGATAGAAAGGCGTGCCTCTCAGCCGCTCATAGTACTTTTCCCAATCCACGGCGTCGTAGGCGGCCGTAAACAGCGCCCCATCGGCGTCTCGCTTGAGGACGTCGTTGACCTGCTGATTCCAGTGAAACCACTCGGTCAGCGCCCAGGACAGCGGGAAGTGAGGTGGGCCTGGCTCGATCCAGAACTTGTCTGATGGTGGCATCAGTCAAACAACCTCCGATGTGCCGGTTGGGGGTTGGGCTGCTCGATCACTCATAAGGCGGAACTATCAGTCTCGCTGGGGCCTGGTCCGGGATAGGGACGCAGGAGCGCGTTACACCACGACAAGTCGCGGCATCCAGCCGCAAATGTACAGTCTGGCCTGTGACAAGACGGCAGTTCTCCGGCAGCTTCATCTCCAGTTGGTCTAGCATCCACTGACAGCGCTGGATGAGCGGCGCATGTAGGGGACACACGGCGTGTCCATTTACTGGTATGGGGGCTGCTATTGTAACTCCTCTCTCAAGTATGGATGGTCCTCCAGCACCTTGCGGACCAGCTTGACGTACCGGCGGCGGCGCTGGTGCCAGTCGACCAGGTAGAGCATTTTTGTCTCCAGCGTCTCGCCGCGCAGGTCGTGGTAGTCCAGGCCCAGGTCCTGGCACAGGATCTCGAAGGCGGGGCGGTCGTAGGCGGAGCGCATCGCCTGGCGCAGTTTGGTGGGGGTCACGCTATCTGGATCAATCTGCATCTTCGGTGGTGCAACAGGCTCGACGGGCGCTGGCGCAGGAGGAACTGGTGGCGTTGAGGGTTTCATCCTGCCGGTGATGGAAAAGTTCAGTTCGATCTCGCCCTTGAACAGTGGGTGCTGTGGTTTGTGTTGGGGCACGTGCTGGGAGACGTATTTGAACAGGTCGAGGATACCCACAGTCCCATCAGGGTCGGCAGCCTTCCCGCGCAGACCCTCCAGCAGGTAGTGGGTGAAGAGGCCGTTGCGCATACCTGGCAGTTCCCACGATACTTCATCGGGCCGGCAGGAGGCTATGACCGCTCGTCCACGGCCTTCGGCCAGGCGGGCGTAGGCGGCCTCGGAGAGGCCAGCCTTGACCTGTAGGGCGGCGTCTTTAGGCTCGCCGACCCCGCCCGAGTGACAGGCGTCCAGGAAGACGGCTACCCGGCCAGCGCGGATGGCCCGCAGAGCGGTGGTGAACTCTTCGTCGGAGATAGCGGTGGCGCGCAGGTTGTACCAGTCCGCCTCAATTGGACAGAGGTACTCGCCTGGCTCGAAGCCGCCGATGCGCTGGGCACCGTGACCGGAGAAGAAGATAAGCACGGTGTCGTCAGGGCCGGCGCGGTGGGCCAGCCAGTCCAGCCGGTCGCTGATGGCGGGCTTGGTGGCCTGCTCGTCCAGGAGGAGGGACAGGTTGGACTTGGGATAGTCACTTCGGGCCAACAGACCGTGCAGGTCGTGGGCATCGGTGGTGGTTTTGGAGAGGGAGCGGAGACGGCTATAGGCGGCGATGCCGATAAGAAGAGCGTAAGTTTGGCTTTCAGACATTGATCAATCTCCTTCGATGTCTACAGACGCCTGTTCGATTTCCCTGAATGAAACATAGAGGATGACGTTCTGCTTCCCGGAATATTGGTTGTTCACATCGTCAAGTCGGCTTCAGCGAATGCTTCAGGTCGTTCTGCATTCAACAACTCAAGCAATTCTCCCAAACGTCCGCGCCTTCCCAAGTGGGCGATCAATTCTCGTGCCTTGTTTTTTCGCCCTTGAGCAGGGAGATCGCCGTATACAACGGATAGATCGAAGCAAAGGGTCCTTAGTTCCTCATCATCGAAGTGGTCGCAGATGAATGCAAGCAGCTTCCTACGATTAGCCTCGGTCCTCGACACTGCGTCCTCGGATACGCTTGGAGTCTCAGCACGCCATTGACCCCAGTGAAATGGCATAGGGGCATCGATTTCAGGCGGTGGGGCCAGCACTGCCAGAAGCTCCTGTAGTCCCTGCTTGCACCTCTCTTCTCTGCAATCCGCGTAGTATTTGTCTCTCATTAACGGTGAAATTTCGCAGTCCTGATACAGTACTGGAAGTACAACGACCCGTCTTAATTCGAGCTGTCTGATCCGTGCTGTGTTGAGCTCCTCACGCACCCAGGGCGAGTTGACCGAATTGGGGGAAAGAACAACCAAGAGGTAGTCACTCTCCTGGAGCCCTGACTGGATCCTATCGCTGATAGAGTCTCCCACCCTTATCTCCCACCGATCAAGCCAGACACCTACTCCGCTGGCTACCAAATCTTCTGCCAGTTGACCTACGAAAGAGGCATCTTCATGAGAATAGCTGATGAAAGCGATGTTCCTGGGCTGCGCGGCAGTGTCAAGGACTCTCGCAAGCCAGACTCGGTCGTTCGTCAGGATGTCAGCCAGTTCGATATGGTATGCCCGTTCCAGATATTCCCGTGGTGGTTGGTTGATGGGAGATGCAATTACATAAGCGTGAACCTTATGGGCATCCTGCCCGCTCGCTCGCCAGCCGGGTCCCGCATAGTCCACTATGGGAATAATCAGCACTCTGCCGTCTGACAGGGTTGCTTTGGCTGCGATGTGGTCTATCGGCTGGAGTTCACTGACGATGTCCAGTGATCCCAAGACAGCGAAGAGATGATTGGCGATGCCTTCTTGGTTTATCGTGACGCGCAAGTCTTCAAAAACAGCTTTGTTGACAGTCGGGTACTCAATCGTACGGTCACATTGTGGGCAAATGTAGGGTTCGTCATCTGACAATTCAATGATGCCTTCACACTTGGAGTCCATAACCTGCAGGTAATCCTCATCCGCCAGGTTGACACATTTCACATATTGCCGGTGGGCCATTGTCACCAATCCCAGCCTTTCCAGAACCTCAGCTACCTGTCTCAGCTCGGTCTGCTCGCTTGGTACGTGCATGCCGGTACGAAGCACACGTCGCGACAGTCGTTTATCCAGTTGTGGGAATAGCTCTGACATTGTAATGATTCCTCAGATAACGTTCAAACTGATTGCGGAGATACTTGGATGGGCGACTGCAAGAATAATGTACAAAGTAGGAACTGGCGATTGGATCAAAACGCAGTTTGAAGATATAGGAGCGCCTTTTTTCGCCCCTGATCTGATCAAACGCCAGGCCAACATAGCTAACATCGTCCAGTTCCTGCAGGAGAGAGATTTGTCTATCCTCTAGAAATCCGAGAGCGGGGGCCAGGGATTCGCTTTTGTTACAACGAACGATGAGGGTAGGACTACCTTCCAGCGGAGATTGAGAAACGTAGACTTCCACTAGGCGCAATCGGTAATCCTCTCCCTTGAGCGTAGTGTTCAGAAGGCTGTCAACTGCTTGCCGCGTTGTTCGATCCGTGTCGTCTATATACTCAACTTTAGCTTCCAAGAGGTGAGAGGCAATTTTGTCTGCGATTGAGGTCCCGATGTGCTTGGCCGAGTGCTCTTCCAAGGAACGCAGCCGATGCCCGAACCTCAACACAATGGTTTCCGCTTCGTCTCCGAACAGAGTGCGGTCCGTTTCAGGGATACTGGCTTCTCGCAGCACTCGGTAAATGAAGACCAGTGTCGATTCGTCGCTTTCCTGGAGGATGCGCTCACAGATGCTGCGTCTGCTGTTTCCGCGTTTGGTCTCGAATGCTTTCAGTGCTTGGTTCAACTCTGTCATCGTAAGCGCCGAGAGGTCAATGCCTTTCTGGATCCGTAGCGCTGCATGTTCAGCCTCATTCTCAGTAATAGCCTGGCCTCCCTCCTCGGCTTGAGGCACCAAGACATAGCGGGTATATCCTGACCTCTCTGCCTTCTCAAAGAGCAATAGGAGTGCTAGGTCGACTGGGTTTTGATAGTAGACGTGCATTGCGTAGCCCAAGCGTCGGCCGTTGGAAGTGAAGACGCTACTATCTATCATACGGGCAGTTGATTCGGGAAGCAGAATGTGGCCTATTGTTGTGATGGCCTCATGATTCTTCCCTTGGAGGAATTCCATCAGCAGCAACAAGTCCTGCCACCAGGTTTGAGAAGGATCTGCAATGACTGTACTCTGCAGTGTTTCAACTAACTGTGCGATAGTGGCTGTATCAATGGGCAGGCCGACCCAAAGGCATAGAGCCTGCAGGAGACCCTTTCCCAGACTATTGAGGTACCTCTGCACAAGGTCAGCGTCTCGAAGCCGCTCGCTTATGACACGCTCGTGCCATACCCTCAAGCGGTTCCAGAATTCTGTTGATTGCGGTTCGAGGTCACTTGGGTTGGGTAAGCCTTCCACGAAGGCCTGTATTATGTCAGTTTTGGTAGCGTGTGACATACTTCCCTCCTTCCGGTGGCCGCGGTCACGGATGGGGTTGCTACTGCAAATCCGGGACCAGGTAAGGATGATTTTTCGTCTCCACCCTCACCCCCCCAAACTCCTCCGGCAGCATCACCGCCAGTTGGTCCAGCACGCGCTGGCGGCATTCGATGGCCAGGGACAGGCAGGGTTGCAGTTCGTCCGGCTCCAGGTCGTCGGGGGTGCGGTGGGGGAAGACGAGCTTCAGGAGGCCCGCCGTGGTCTTTTTGAGCGCGTCCTGGTTGCGCCCGGTCATCTTGCCAAAGTCCACGTGGGCGGCGACGTGGGTCTGGTAGTTGCGGCGACGCAGCCGGGAGAAAATCTCCGCCAGGTAGTCGGTGATGAAGCCGTAGCCGGTCGCATAGTTCTCCGGCCGTACCTTGGGCATCTCCCAGCCGGGCAGGAAGGCGTGGATGCGGTCGAGGAAGGCGGGGTCCTGCAGTTCCGGCGGCAGGATCTCAAAGTAGTGGCGGTAGCGGGGCGAGGGCTCCCGCCGCTTCAGGTCGGTGTCGATGTTGCCTCCCAGGACGATGCTGGCCTGGGCGGTGAACTCGAGCGGGCCCCGGCTGAAGCGCCCGGTCTGCATGTAATCCTTGAGCACGCTGATCGTCGCCTCGGGGTCGGTGAAACTGGTGCTGGCGATCTCGTCGAAGAAGACGACGTCCTTGTAGCCCAGAATGCCAAGCTTGCGGGTGGCGATGTTGTAGAACAGCGTGGCGGGCGTGGCCTTGCCGCCGGAGATGACGAAGGAACGGCTGGAGGTGTTGCGGAAGGTATAGGTCTTGCCGGTCTCGCGGGGGCCGAGTTCGATCAGGTTATAGTTGGCCTCGACGAAGGGGACCAGGCGCAGCAGCATCAACCAGCGCTCCCGCTCGCTCAACCGGTCGGGGTTGAAACCGATGGACTGGACCAGCAGGCCGATCCAGGTGTCGGTATCGAACAGGCGGCGCTTCTCGACGTAGTCGTCCAGGTCGAGGCGCGTGATCTGGAAGGGGCGGAACTCGCGGATGAAGAAAGGGTAGATGCGGCCCTTGAGTTCGTAGCGGGAGTCGTACTCGATGGCCAGCGTGCCCCAGGCACCGCCGGACAGCAATGCCTCACCGTAGTCGGCCAGGACGCGCGGGCTGATGCGCACAAAGTTGTCGCCCAGCGCCGGGACCTCCGCCCAGTAGTGATCGCGGGCCTGGTCGAGCCGCACCTGCAACTGCCCCAACAGCACGTATTCGCCTTCTTCCTTGATGCGGCTCTTGATCAACTCGCGGGCCTCGCTCTCGGCATAGTGCTCGCTCAGCAGCCGGTCGATGCGCTGCTGACCGGGGACCGGATTGCCCGGGTCGACGTATCGCGCGCACAGGTACTCCATGACGTAGCGCGGGAACTCTTTGTAGGCCTCGTTCCAGCGCGTGAGGGGCTTGAGGACGACCCGGTCGCCCAGGTGCTGCTGCGCCAGCGCATCTGCTTTTGCCGTCAGAAAAGTGTCCACTCATCCTCCCTGGCGATGCGGATCAGTGATCAGGGATCAGTGACCAGACCGCTGCATCCAGTATCCAGCATCCAGCTTCCAGCTTCATACTTCCAACTTCCCGGTCACAGATCATCCAGGTCGTCCAGACCACCCAGACTGAATTTCACGAGGTCCTTGCGCGGTTCGACGGTGACCGGGGCAGAACGTGACAGTTTCCGGCGCTTCCCCTCGGCGTCCTGGTACGTGACTTGCAGGTCGATGCGCTCCGTGCCCACCTCGCCTGGCCCGTCGGCGTAGACGGGTGTGAAGCGGTACGAGACGGGTAGACGCTGGCCTGGTTGCAGGCCTCCCTCCTGGCGCAGCGGTCTATTCCCGTGGGCAGCGTCGACGCCAAGCTCCAACGTGAAGTGGGCTGGCCGGTTGCCGCTGTTGACCAGTGCGAACTCGACGACCGGTTCCGCCTCCTCCTGGACGGTCAGCGAACGGGGGAAGCCCTCGAGCGCCAGCCTGACGAGCGGCGCGACGACCGGGCGCAGCACCGCGCCGGGGACGACCATCTCGGCCAGGCTCAGCCCGCCGTGGGCGTAGCGGTCGGGGCGGGTGGTCCCCTGGCGGGCGAACCACCGCCGCCCGATCGCGACGGTGAACCTGCCGCCGCGCAGGCCTGGATATTCGAGCGTCAGGGCCTCATCGTCGGGCAGGCCCTCCGGCCGGTCCACGCCACGGATGAAGCGATAGTGAACGGGATGCGGGCCGCCCTCGACATAGCGCTGCCAGCGGTCGTCGTCGTGGACGGTGACCGACTGGCCTGGCTCCAGCTCCGCAAAGCCGTGGTCGCTGGTGACGACGAGCGTGTCGTGGGGCTCGACCAGGCCGTCCAGCGTCTCCAGGATACCCTGCAACAGCGATTCGACGACCTGATTCAGCGCGGCCAGGTCGCCCCGCACGGCGTGGAGGTTATCGTCGCTGACGTTGAAGACGAGGACGTTGTAGGGAAACCGCTGGCGCCGGTCGAGCTGGCGCTGGGTGCGGTCCGATTCCATCCCGGAGTAGAAGCACAGACGACGCCCGCGCTCGGCCTGGCTCAGGCCAAAGAGCCGCGCCGCCAGCATCTCCTGGTCGAGGGTCACGTTGCCCCGGTAACTGCGCCAGCCCTCGGGGGGCTTGCCGGACAGCAGCCCGGTACGGGCGACGCCGGTCCACGAGGGGAGCAGGCTCAGGTAGGGCCGCTCCCAGTCCAGGGTGTAGCGCTCGAGCAGGCGGGGCTTGACGATCCGCTCCCAACTGTCGTAGCGCATGCCGTCAAAGACGACGATCCAGACACAGGTTTCACGGCTGGCGGGCTGGCGCGGCTTGACCACCGCATCGCGGAGGACGTTGATCGACAGGCGGGGGTGGTTCAGGTAGCCGCGCCAGTTCTCCTCAATGCGGCGGGCCAGTTCGCGGTCCAGGCGGTCGAGGCTTTGGCGCACCGTCGCCCGCACCTGGTCGAGCAGGGGGCGGAGCGCGTCGGTCAGCCCGGGCAGCCTGCGCAGCCGTTCGTCGGCGCGGGCACCGGCGTACTCCAGGTCGTAGAGGCGCAGTTCGACGTACCAGTCCACCAGCCCGGCCAGGCCGGCCGGCGGGCTTGTCCCTTCGGCAAGCTCAGGGCAGGCTCCTTCGACAGGCTCAGGACGAGGCTCATGGCAGGCTCCTTCGACAGGCTCAGGGCGATGCTCCTGCGTGAGGCGGTCGAACAGGAAGGCGAGTTCGTCGAGGAAGCCGGCCAGGTCGCGAGCACGGTGGTTATAGGGGGTCTCGGGCCAGGCAGCCGACAGCGGGCGGCGGCGCGGCCAGGTGAGGGCGACGCGGCCCAGTTCCTCGGCGCTGGTCACACCGGCCAGCAGCCGCCGGCCAAGCCCGTAGACGACGGCCGGCGTCTCGGCAGTGGCCAGGGCGGCGAAGGGTTCGTCGGGGCGATCGGCCCCCAGCAGGGCCAGTGCCTCGTCCAGTTCCGCTTCGTCCAGCGCGCACTCGGCGCGGACGATCAGGGCTTCGCGCCAGGCAGCGTCGTCGTCCCACAGGCGCAGCCCCAGGTCCACCCACGGCTCGAGCGGGCGGGGGTCGAAGGGAAGCAGGCCGCGCGTGACGGCGGCGATGTTGGCGACGCGGTGCCGGGACAGCAGGCGGCGCAGGTACAGGTAGCGCATCAGTTCTGCAGGTGGCGCCTCGAACCAGGGGGCCAGTTCCCCGGCGGATGGCCCCGGGGCCAGGCACGCCTGCTCCTGAAGCAAGGCCAGCCCTTCCTCGTCCCACGCCTCCTGCACGAGCAGCCGCAGGTAGCGGGCGAGCACCCGGCGGGGGTCGGGGTCGCGAAAGGTCAAATCGCTCACCGGGATGGCGGGATGAAGCGCGTGGAGCACCAGCGCGCGCAGGCAGTGGGTGTCCAGGGGGACGGCAGGACCCAGGGTGCGACGCAGTTCTGCGTGGGCGGCCAGGGCCGCGCCCAGGCGGGCGGCCAGGAGCGGCTCGAAACGAGCCACGGCCTCCGGCGGCCAGGTCTCGCGGGGCTTGAGCGCTTTGAGCACGCCGAGCAGGCTGAGGTCGAGGATCGCGTCGGCGCAGCGCACGACGTCGGTCAGGGTACTGAGGTCGAGTGGTCGGGTGGTCAGTTGGTCGAGTGGTCGGATGGTCGGGTGGCCGGGTGGTCGGGTAGTCCATACGAGGTGGGGGTCATCTGAGCCGTGGCGGCCGTAGGCCTTGCGGAAGGCCAGGTCATTGCCGTCGTAGCGGAAGACGGTCCAACGTCGCCCCTCGACCTCCACGGCATCGTCCAATCCCAGCAGCCCGGGTGGGTCCAGCACAACCGCCAGCCGCGCCTGGGGTGGCAGCCGGGAGACGCATCGTTCAAAGTAGTCGTAGAGAGATTCTGCTGTCATCGACCGTGCCTTTGCCTGCAACTCCCATCAGCGGGTTATCCGAAACGACCGGGATGTGGTATAATGTACTCGCATGTTGCGCGAATCACAGCGCGCAGGAGGAGAGAGCTATGGCTGTTGCCCCCCCTATGTCGCGTGCTTATGGTGAGATCGTAGATTTGCTGGCTACCGGGCCATCTCCCCGGCAACTCGTGCAATTCAGACCCTCTCCCCAGGCTCAGGCCCGGGTGCGCGTTCTGCTAGACAAGAACCGCGCAGGCACTCTGACGCCCGAAGAAGACGCTGAGCTGGATCAGTATGCCCACGTTGAGCACCTGATGCGGCTGGTCAAGGCCCGCGCTCGCCAACGGCTTGCTCAGTAATGACCCGGATTCCTCTTCCTCTCCGTCGCCTGGTTTTCGAGCGTGCGAGAGGGTGCTGTGAGTATTGCCTGATCCACGAAGACGACGGCTACTTTGCACACGAGCCAGACCACATCATCTCTGAGAAACATGGCGGTTCGACCACGGCAGACAATCTGGCACTGGCCTGCTTTTTCTGCAACCGCTACAAGGGCAGCGACATCGCCTCTCTTGACCCGGAGACCGGGCGTCTGACCCCGCTATTCAACCCTCGCACGCAACTCTGGAGCGCTCACTTTGTACTCGAAGGTCCGGTCATCCGCCCTCTGACGCCCGAAGGGCGAGTGACGAGCATGATTCTACAACTGAACCACCCCGACCGGCTCTTCGAGCGGCAGGTACTGATCTCCGCCGCCCGGTATCCGAGCGATGGGTAGCTCACCACACGGTATAAATAACCTCCAGATGTCTGTGCTGTACCAGGTCCCGCTGGGAGTTCAAGAGCCAAGCCGGGCACGACAGGCCTCCGCCATCTTACGAGCACGTTCGTAGGCCCATTCGGGCAGGTCATCCTGGGAGATGTAGTTAAAGAGAGTGGTTGTCTCCCTGTACAGGCCCAGGGCATAGCAGAACTGCATCCAGTCGCAGGCTTTCTCGGAGGAGATAGCCCCAGTCTCACCTTTGAGGAATGTATGCACCTCCTGCAGGATCTGCCGGGCTCGCCGGGCCAACTCCTGATCCGAGACGTCGGTCTGGGTACGGGCGCGCTCCTCGGCCAGCAATGTCTGCCAGCGTTCGCCGAAGCGGGTCTGGAACTCGCCGGCGGGCATGTGCTGCTTGATGTGCTTCAGGTCTTTGAAAGAGAGACCTACCTCAGTTTTCGTCCGTCGTGTGCGAGAGCGAGTCCGCCGTCCTGGAGCAGGTCGCGTGGCAGCGGTGCGAGGCGCTGTGCCTTTTCTGACTGGCTTGAGGTGCGCCTTCAGTTCATCTCCTCCGCCGTCAGGATGCTCGGCGAGCCACTGCTGACCCTGTGGCGTGATGGTCCAGACCCCGCGCCCGCCGCTCCCCATCAAGCCCGCGTTGAGCAAGTCTTGTCTCGACCAGCGGACGTACCAGTCCCACTTGATTTTGCCGCTCTTGGTTTCCCCACGATGGGCAGGCGGAATCAGGTCGCCGAGCAATCGCTCGAACTCTGCCAGGGCTTCCGACGTGGTAACGCATTCGAGTTGGCCCATCAGCCATAACAGGGCCGGACGATAATCTGTAGCGGTTCTGAGCGTTCTGGGCTTGCTCATTGGATCTCCACCTTCAACCGGCACACCTCGACGATCTTGCGCACCTGGCGGATCTCGTCGGCGTCGACGCGGGTCTCGTCGACGTGGGGGAAGAGGGCGACGGCCTCGGCGTAGAACTCGCGGCCGTAGCAGTAGCGGATCCAGGCGCACAGTTCGAGGTCGCTGGGGCGGCGATCCAGGCGGCCCTCCAGATAGCGGCGGATGACGCGCAGATGGGCCTGGGCGGCGACCTCCTCCCTGGCGGACATCTTGCGCCGCTCCTCCGTGGTGGGCATCCGCCAGCGGCCGGTGTGCTCGTCCGGCCAAAAGTTCTCCTCCAGGATCTGGTCGAGCGGCTTGGCGATCTGGGCGTCGAGCGTGGTCATCTGCCACTTTGGGATCAGGTCGCCGGTGGTCTGGGGCTCGTTCTCCAGGACGCGGGTGAGCCAGGCGATGGCGGAGGGCTCGTCGTGGACGATCAGCCCCAGCCCGCCCTCGATGACCTGCTCGCCGCGCAGGTACCAGCGGCCCTCGATCTGTTTGAAGTAAAGGGGAAGCATGGCCTCCAGATAAGGGATGGTCACTTTCTCTATCAAGATGTTGGCGTTAAGCAACTGACGGATGGCAAAGCTGTGCAGGAACTGGGTCGTGCGATGCTCGGCCGGCGGGTTGCCGGAGAGATGGGTGGCCGCGGCCTCGACAACCTTGGTCTCGACATCGGTGACGGGTGTCGCTCTGCCATTGGTGCCGTCACGCCGAGGCTTGTGCAAATTGAGCACGATGTCGAAACCTGCGGCGCTATCTTTGCCCATGTTGACCTGGTTGAAGGTGCTCTGTTGCTTATCGAAAGCCATGGCGTTGACCACGTCAAACCCGGCTTCCTGTGCTCCTTCTTGAATTGCCCGCCACACGGCATCGTCGGTGTTGTGGAAGACGACCGATGCCCAGCGGCCTGGCTTTAGTGCGCGGTGCATCTCCGCAAATGCCCGAGTCATCATATCGGCATAGAAGGCGAGGTCTTTTTCGTGGACGTAGTTCATGACACAATCTTGAGACCAGTCGGTGAACTCCTGTAACCAAGCCTCCCACAGGAAGTTTAGTTCAGCATACTGGAGATTAGAACCGAAGGGTGGATCGGTGAAGATGTAATCAATGGAGTCGCTGGGCAACGGTGAGAGCTTGGTGGCAGATCGGGTCATTACGGCAAAATCTCCATCCGATCGGACTTCTTCCCAAGCCCTAGCAGCACGCGCAATCTTACTCTGAATCCCGATCATCACATTTGATTCAACGGTCACAGAGGAAACGTACAGAGTGCCACCAAGTGGGTTATATGGGTAAGTGACTCGTCTGAAGCGGTTCATCTTGCTCAGGTTGATGTGCATTCCGGTTATGACAAACTGAAATGCCTGTGTGAGTCGTTCATCGGGGCATCGTACCCCCTCGTCCCATAGCCTGGCCAATGCCCAGAGATTGCGGGCAGTAAACATTTGGTTCACGCAGGAGATACCTGCTGTTCCTTTGCGAATCTTGCGCGTCTGTCTACCCAATGGGAACTCATCTGTCGGGTACCAATAGGGGATGTTGGCACCCTCGATCTCGGCAATACGCTGCTTCTCCGCCTCGGTCGTGGGATGCTCGGCGCGGCCGGGCTTGCAGCGTGCACATTCGTAGTTGGTCACCACTGGCACTGAATCCACCCGGCGCAGCCCTTTCTTGGTCTGCTCCTTACCACATACCGGGCAGGTGAACTTCTGTCGCACCTTGCCACTCTCCGGGTCCACCGCCACGTCCCACAGCACCAGTTCCTCGCCGCAGCGGGCACACTCGAAGACGTCGCTCCAGATGGTGTACTGGATGGTCGCCGGGCCGCCGCAGCGGTCGCAGGTGGTGCCGTATAGCCAGTCGAACTCGTCCTTCACCGCCGCCTGGATGCGCTCGAACTCCCGCTTGAGTGTGTCCACGTCGACAGGGGTGCAGTAGTTATAGGCGATGTGCGTCGCGGCGGGGGAGAGGTCGTTGAGCACCGCGTGGCGGGGGCCGGGTTGCGCGCCGGGGACCATGTGCAGCGCTTCGGCCGGGGGATGGGCGCACATCAGCGCGGCCACGCCGGTCATGCCAGAGCCGCAGAAGGGGTCGAGGATCAGGGCGCCGGGGTCGGTATAGTGGAGGATGTAGGGGACGATGCCCTGGGGCGGGACCTTGGTGTGGTAGGAGTGGGCGTTGTAGATGGGCGTGTTCTTGCCGGCCTTGACCGGCGCGGCAAACGGCGGGCGGCGGTAGGTGTCGGTGGCGGGGTCGTAGGGGGCAACATATTTAGCAAGGAAGGTGGCAAGATCCGTGTCCTGAGCCATGTTACCTCTCGAGCAAATCGATCACTTCAGTTCCGGTTAGATTTGTGAGACGCACCCTTACGGTTCCATCAGGAGTTGCTAGCGTATAGGCCAGGCGATCACTCGCCACCCAAATTGGGGCGCCAACGCAAGCCTGATCGTAGGTTAGACGGGCAACCCGGCTGCCATCCGTAGATACAACAACTAGCTCTCTGAACGTGTGATTGCTCTCCGTTTCTCCTTCGGCGAGCAATGCCAGATGGTGCCCATTAGGCGACCAGACCAGCGGTGTGTCCGCCGGAATGGACAATTCCTCAGGCATCCGCTCTGTTGTGCCTGTCACCTGGGTGATAACATCGCCTGCCATGATAAAGACTTGATTTACCCCACCAACGCGATTGGAGACGAAGGCCAGCATCTGGCCCTCCCCGAACCATACCGGCGCGGTCTCGCTGAAAGCCTGGCTGGGTGCAATAGCCTGCTTGTGCCCAGGGTTCCGAGTATCGAGTAAGTAGATCTCGCTCTGCGTGCTCTCCTCCACCACCACTAGCAAGTTGGGTTCCTGGTAAGCAATCAACTCGACAACTGCCGGGACGGGTGTTGGCGTGCGACGTGCAGGCCACAACACCGGTGGCCTGCCAGTTCGATTCCACAGCAGAACCTGAATGAATGTGACAACCGCCAGCAGGACGAATACGGGCAATCCCCAGGTCGAACATCCATACACAAGCCGCTGACGGAATGATTGCGGGGTGGCGCGAGCATCGTCTGGCAAGGGAGGCAGATCTGGTAATTCGGAGATGGAACTGATTCCCTTGGCATCCATGACAGGGATGGTCAAGCTTGGGATGATCTGCTGGTCCGCTCGATCTTGCGTCGATTTGACTGTATTGCACGTTTGACTCTCTTCAACTCCGGACGGGAATCAACCATCTTCTCCGCCTCACGGATGTATTGGCGGGCCAGTGAGTGGTCGCCAAGCCGGCTGTAGGCACACGCCAGGTTGTTCGATATACACACGCTGTCCCAAGAGCCGAGGAACTCTTTGACCGTAGTCCATGTCCCCACCGCCTCGTCATACTCACGCCTGGCAAAGTGCTGGTTGCCGCGATCGATGTATTGGCGTAGCCTCGTTGCTGTTTCCATGTAGAATCTGCCCTGTGTCTCACGTGCGAAAGACCTAGAACTAAGCAATTGCAAGCCGCCAAGTGACAGGAAGTTGCCCAGACCGTAGAGAAAGTCGATCTCCCAAAGAAGGATAGGAAGTAGGCAGATCGAAGCCCGTAGACAAAGTCTCCTACTAGGGCAGGTCTTTTCTTCATCCATCGCTGACCTCCCTCCGATTGTTGGCAAAAAGCCTACTCGAGCTCCTCAGATCTTTTGTCGTAGACAAGGTCGCCCCTGTGCGGCTCGGCTTCGGAGTCACGGAGAAAAGCGGAATAGCGCTGCCAGAGCTCTACTTCTCGCTCGTACTCGTAGGGTTTACGAAGGCGCAAAACGGCTCGCAGTTTGTGCCGGAACAGGTCAAAGGCAACGCGCACAGTTTCTCCCCAGTTGATTGCTACTGCTGTTGTGAAATGATAGAATATCCACATCACCAGAACGGTAATACCAACTTCAATCACCGGAAGGCGGCCCTCAAAATAGGCAATCACATACGCTAGCTCGAGACCGAAAAGTGTGCTGAGCATTGCCATGTTGAGAAAAAAGTCAAATGCTGTCTTGTACCGTTCGACTGTCTGGGCATATCCAGTTTTCTTGAGTATGGGTACAAGTCTAGGCCACAATGCAACTGCATCTATGCCATAGCGCCAGTTTGGGTAGTCCTCAAAAGCAGCAATTGCGTTCCCAAGCCGTGTGGGCAGTATCAGATGTTCTTTGGTCGGGAAATAGTCTCGCATCTCGACTACTGCGTTACCAAGGTCAACTGTTGCTCGCAAGTATTTGCGAAATTCATCGCGACTCGTGGGGTTGCCGTCCAGTCGCTCCATATAATCCTCCGCCCCACCCGCAAAACGCGCTATCCTGCCGCGAAGCCGACGCTCCTCCTGGCGCAACCAGTGTAGACGCTCTATGTGTGCCTCCATCAGCCATCGGCCGAGCCTGAACCTGCGGAGCGAATGGCCCTCCAACAACTTGACTATTGGGCCATTTAGTGAGGACAAAGTGAAGGCGGTGAGCAACGCCAGAGCAGAACAGACGGCTATGCCCAGAGGAGATGAATTGCCGAAGAAAGGATCGAAGAGTGAGAACTTGAAATATCGCTGCACTAGGACCACGTTGGCAGCGACGAAGAGCAGAGCAGGGAAGGAGGCAGAGAGCCGGAGTGTCTGGTTGAGTGATGTCAATAACTCGGTGAAAATCGCTACCAACGCATTCATTCTCGTCTGTGCTCAGTTTGCTACAGGGCCGCCACCTGTGAACTCAACTAGGCCCTTGGCCTTCCTCGGCCAGCACCCGAACGAACTCGACCGGTTCGACGACGCGGATCCCCTCGTATTCACCCAGGCCCAACAGGTGGGCGTCGCGGCTGACGATGTAATCGGCGTCCCCCTCGATGGCGCAGGAGACGACGGCGTCGTCGTCCGGGTCCGGGGTCACACCGGGCAATTCCAGGTCACCCGGAGTGAGGATCGCGTCCTGCTCCAGCGCCTCGAGCAATGCCAGGGCCGCTTCCGGCCGGATGTGGGCTCGCAGTTTGGGCTTGTCCAGCGTGCGACGCACCTCGGCGATGAGCGCTGGCGAGGTCAGCAGGTCGAAATCCCCCCTCTCCCAGCCGTCCAGGATCGCGGATATGGTACGCCCGCGCGTCAGCAGAAAGGTGATCAGGACGTTGGTGTCCAGGACGGCGCGCACGTCACCCAGCCTCGTCGAGCAACTGGAACATTTCCTCCTCGGTCAGGTCGTTCTCGGCCGCCGAGGTACGGATGGCCTGGAAGCGGGACCGCCGCTGCGCCGCCTCCCACCGGCGTCGCAATTGGATCAGGTGCTCGTACTCCTCGATGCCGATGATGGCCGCCACCGGCTGCCCGCGTCGCTCCACGACGATGTGTTCCCCCCCGTACCGTACCCGGGCCAGGATGTCACCAATCCGGTTGCGGACTTCGCTGGCGCGGATGCGCGCGATGGTCATCATATCCCCCTCGGTCTCAGATTGGGTGAATTATACCAATTCACTCAATTGGCATTATACGCCCATTTTCGCCCGCTGTCAACGGGGCCATTCATCTTCCCGAAAGCTTCCGCGATGAGATCCTGTACGCGATTCACCTTCAAGCTTTCGGGAAAATCTGCCATCGCTAGCGGAGACTCAGGCGGACCGTCTTCTTGTCCGGGTACTCCTCCCGCGCTTCCTCCAGCGCCTGGTGCAGCAACTCGTCAAAGTCGCGCACGGCGGCGGGTATCTCGTCCTCCCCCACGGTGGGGTGCAACTCGGCCAGCCGGGCGAAGATCTCGGCGGGGGCGGTCACCAGCCCGTCCTCGACCAGCAGTCGCCGGATGGACTCGGCCACGCGCTCGTCGAGCACGTCCACCAGCCGGGCGATCTCGGCCGCGCGGGCAGCCTCCATCAGGCGTGAAAGCTCATCGCCGCCGGATCGTTCCAGCACGCGGCGCACCGCCTCGGCGCTCAGCCGCCGCCTCTGCTCCTGCAACGCCCGCTCCAGGTCGTTCAGAAACGTCTCAACCTCGGCGGTCGGAGCGTGGACGGTCAACGGCAGTCCGCAGGCAGCGCAAGTCGGGCGGGGCTCTACATCCACCCCTGCCACCTCTGTGACCGGACAGAGCCGTAATTGCTCCTGCAGGCGGGTGAATCTCCCGACCAGGTCCTCACCCACCGGGTCTCCCAACTCTGTGATAGCGTTCAACAACGCCAGGGCGTGCAGCCGCCGGTCCACGTCGACCAGCCGGGCCCGCAGGTCGGCCATCGCCTGGTAGGTGTCGCGGTGGTGCTTTTGGTAGGCCGTGCGATAGCGGCGCTTCAACTGCCTGAAGGCGTCAGAGATCCCGGCCCAGAGCGCCGGGCTGCGCTCCAGTTCTCCGAACGAGAGCTGTCCGAGCAGGAGCATGCGGTCGCCGGCCAATTCGCCATCCTCCGAGCGCAGCGCCATCGCGTCGAGGTAGGCCCGCATCTCCTGGATCTCGGCCGCGGACCCGGCCAGTTGGCGCAGCCGTGCGTAGATGCCCACGTCCTCGCGCAGCGGGTCGGGCGAGGCATAGTGTTCCTGGACCTGCTCGTGGAACCCCTGGTACCCTTGCGCGCCGGACCGGCCCAGGGCCTGCATCCGGTCGAGCACCTGGCTGGCATCCTCGGACAGTTCCCCCTGCAACGACCGGGCCAGCGCGCCCAGACTCCCGCGAGCCGTCTCCACCTCCTGGCTCAGCGTCTCCATCGCCGCGCGGAGCGCGTCATCCTGGCGCTCGATCTCGGCCGGGTCTGTGGCGGCGTGCAGGTCGGGCTTGATCTCACGGGCAAAGGCCACGGCGTCGTTCCAACTGGGGCCACGGGCGGGGACGAGGGCGTCGAACCAGCGGTTCAGCCCCAGTTTCCAGTCCACGTCGACGACGTTCGTCATCGTCAGCGTGGGCCGGGGCGGGGCCTGGCCCTGGCGCACCGTCAACCGGTGGCCCGGCTTGAGCGTCAGTTCGACCCGGGGCTGGCCGTGACGCACGAAGGCCAGCAGGTACAACTGGATCAGCGGGTAGGGAAGGCCGTAGGGCACGCCGGAGAGCCGCTCGTAGATGCGCCAGGCCGGCAGTTCCCGCCGCTGGGCCTGGTATTCGTCCAGCATGGCGCGGATCAGGTCGAAGGGCTGACAGGCTGCAGGGGTGAACCCGGTGGGCCGGTCGGGGTGGACGAGGCCCAGCCCGACGCCATAGTTTCGCAGGGCCGCGCGGGCGGCGGAGGTCGCCTGGCGACCGAAGAGGCCACCGAACAGCTTGCCTACGTCGTTCGGGCGCAGAAGCGAGCGCAACTTGATCGAGTCGACGGGCAGGTCGCGATAGGCCGCCGCGAGGAGCCGCTCGACGACGTAGGTGACGCGGCGCTCGGTCCCGGACAGCCCCATGGCCTCGCGAAAGTCGATCGCCAGCCCGTCGCGGGTGACGACGGTGGCGGAGCGGTAGGGGTTGGGCTGCGTCATCAGCAGGTCGCTCAGCACGCTCCCCCGCTTGGTCTTTAGCCAATCGCGCATCTTTTCGGCCTCCGGACCGGCACGATCGCGGTAGTACTGCTCCATGTTCTGCCAGGCCAGGTAACCAGCCGCGACCGCGCGTGGTTCGTCCGCCAGTTCGGAGGGAACGACCACAGCGATACGCGGGTCCTGCAGGTCGGCGGCGCGAACGGCGCCGGGCTTGTGACCGGTGAGGATGACGATGCGGAAGTGGACGTCCTCGCCGGGCAGCGGCAGGCCCCAGTCCAGTTGCCAACGGGTGGCGACGACGACCTCCCCGGTGTACTCGAGGTGTTGGAACCCGGCCCGGACGCGCTTCATCTCGTCGGGCGCAAAATCGCCGAACAGGCCGGCCTGACCCCCGGTGTCGCGGGGGGTGAGGAAAAGCCCATTTGTCCAGGCCTGGGCGATACCATGGGCGTCGCGCAGCGCCTCTTCGCGGTAGTGGTCAAATATCTCGACCGGCGTCGGGCCTTCCCCACCGGTCACGACGAACGACGCGCCCTGGTCGTCGAAGCGCACCTGGGGCAGATCCCGCATGCGGCCGAGGACGTACGCGACGGCGTCCTCGGCGCGCAGGAGGTCGGAGACGGTCAGCGTCGCCTGGGCCAACGCCTCCAGCGACAGCGGACGGGGCCTTTCCAGGTGGGCCAGGTGCCAGAGGAACAACGTCGCCAGCACGTCCTGGGCCAGTTTCAGGTCGGCCAGTTCCAGGCCCAGGCTCTCCAATCCTTCGTGGGCGACGCGGTATGCGTCGAAGGCGGGCCGGTAGGTCGTCGTGTTCAGGCATACGCGCAGGTGTTCGCTCTCGAGCAGATCGGCCACGCGGATGAGCGTGTCGCGGCCGAGCAACTGTGGCTGGTGGAGCACTTGCCAGAAGATGAGGATGCCGGAGCGGGCGGTGGGCAGATCGCGGGCGGTGATGGGGCGCACGACGTCGAAACAGCGCAGTTGGAAGGGGAAGACGTCGCGGAATTGGGCCTCGCTCAGGTCGCGGGCAAAATCGAACTGCTGGGCATAGTAATGGTAGTATTCGTCTACCTCCGGCAGCCGTTCGGGTTCCAGTTCCCGCACCCGGCGCGAGACGATGAGATCATAGTCGCGCTCGGCGCCGGCGAGCAGCGGCACATTGATGAAACGGTCGCCGCCGTGCTCGCCGCGCAGCTTGGCTGGCACCTCGGTCTGCGAGGCGACGAGGGCAAAGATGCGCAGCCCCTCGCCCCTGGGCAGGACGAAGGCCATCGTCTCGAGCAGGTCCTCGTCCCGGGCCTGCTGTGGGGAACCACGGGGGCGTGACTTTTCCCAACCCTCGTACTCGTCTATCACGAACAGCAGGCCGCCATAGGCCCCACCGGGCAGATCGGGCGACGTCAACTGCCCGTAGACGTGGTGCAGGCGCGCCTTGACGGTCGAGGCGACCTGCGGGCGGATGTCGTGCTCGTCGCAGTAGGCCCGCAGCAGGGGGGTGAGCGCGGCGTCGCCCTCGACCTGGCGCAGCGCGTCCGGCGACTGGCCGGCCTGGCGCTGTACGTAGGTCTCGATATCGCCACGCGTCCCCTCCGGCTGTCCGGCAAACCAGTCGAGCAGATCGTCGGCGAGCGTCAGGCGCACGGCGTCGCGCAGGCCGCGCTCCTCCAGCGAGCGGTCCAGTCCCTGCTCGACGACGTCGAACAGGGGACGGGTGTCGACCGCGCCGGTCTCGGCCTCGCCACGCAGCGAGACGACGACCGGGAACAGGCGGGTGGCGCGCAGCCGGGCGCGGTAGGGGCGGATGACGTCATCCCGCACCTGCTCCCACAGCGCGTCGTCGCCGGCCAGGAGACAGGCCAGCGTCGCCAGAAAGTGGGTCTTGCCGGCCCCGTACTCGGCCTGGACCCAGAAGCCCTGGCCCTCGCCCCGGGCCACGTGTTCCAGGATTTCCGCAAAGTGGCTGCGGATGCTCCCGGTGAACACGTAGGTGCCGACGGTGGCCTCCGGCTGGGCGACCGAGCGGCCCAGGTCGAGCGTCGTCTCCGGCTGCGGCCGGGGGCGAATGAGGGTGCGCAAGGGTGCTCGTTCCATGCTCTACCATCCGTATTGGAGTCTGGCAGAAACCTGGTTCTTGGGAAAAAACCAGGTTTCTATGACGTTTGAAATCCCACCGCCCTCCCTCAGGGCGGCGCGTTATCCCTGGACGACGTTCCTCTCCCCCACGGCCCGGCTCAGCGCAGCAAACGTGGTCGCCGGGGCCAGCCGGACAAAGTCCGGCAGCGCGGCGGGCGGGACGAACTCGGTGTCTTCGCGGGACGCCACCAGGACGACGGCGCGACTGTCGCTCACGAAGGAGTAAAAGGGCTGGAGCGGCACGCCGTAGCGCGCCAGCAGGCTGCAGCCGTCCACGACGAGCACCTGCCGGGGGGAACGGGTGGCCCGGTCGCGCAGGTCTCGCTCGATCTGGGTGCGCAGCAAGCGGCGGGCCTCATCGACGGCGTAGGGGGCGCGCGGGAGTTGCTCCGCCAGCGTGTAGAGATCGAGGTGCTGCAGCAGAGCCGGCGGTACCAGGCGCTCCAGCGGGGCCAGATTGCCGTGCCACAGATAAAGATGCCGGGGGCCCTGCATCGCGGCAGCAGGGCCGCGTTCCAGCCGCTCGAAGGTCTGGCGCAGATCGTCCGGCGTCATAGCCGTAGCCTCCGGGCGAGCCACTCGTCGGACGTGTAGCGGGTGGTGATCTGCTCCAACTGGTCCACGGTGACAAAACGGGCGATCAGCCCAGCGGCAGCCGCGCCGTGCAACGTCTCCCGCACCTCGTCCGGCGCGTGATAGCCGATCTGCCACCACAATGAGTTGGCCAGGATCTGGGCCAGCGAGACGATGCGGGGAGTGGGGGCGAACCGGGCGTGGAGCAGGATCAGGAAGGCGGTTGTGGGATGGGGAATGGCGTGGCTAAACCAGGACTGGCCGACCCTGGCAATGAAGCCCAATTCACGGAGCATACGGGTCAGACGTTTGCGGGAGTTTTCCTTCAACTCGCCGTAGATCTCTTCGACGAAGGTGCGAAATACATCGGCTGGCAATTCAGTACCTGATGGTTGGGGCAGGATGAACCGCTCGATGAACGTGGCGACGACCGGTTCCTGGGATAGCACGTAGACGCGCATCACGTCGCGTACAATCTTCTCGTCTGTATATGCGGCCCATACCTGGCTCGGGAGGCTGGGAAGTTGACGGTCGGGGAAGAACCAGCGGCCGATCAGGTTGGCGTAGCGGCGGCGGGTCTGGGGTGAGTTCTGGGGCAGCGTGTGGAAGACGTGCTCCGCGAAGGCGGGGTACGAGTCGAAACTCAGGCTATCCTTGACAGCCTGGACACTCTCCTCCCAAGGAAAGTCCTGGAGTGTGGCAACGGCGCTGGACATTCTTGCTTGCGATCCTTCCTGCTTGCCGGTTAGTGCTATTGTAGCACAAAACTTGATTCATGGGTAGTCGAACGCGCCGACATCGATCCCCCCGAAGCGGGTTTCCGATTCGGCGGGGATTGAGAGGTAGAGGCGAGTGATTCACTTTTTGCGGCGGCGCTTTCGCTTGCGCCGCTTTTCTCCCCCGGCCTGCGCGCGCTCGGCACGCAGGCGTTCCAGCCGGTCGAGCACGTCGTCTCGATCCTTCAGGCCGGGACGGTTCAGGGCGCGCTGTAAAATCGACTCGGCGCGGTCATAGTCTTTGGGGCTGTCGCGGAAAAGCCAGTACAGGTCCGACCAGTTGACGTATCCCCACGCCCAGTCGGGGTTGGTCTCGATGAGGGCTTCGAACCTGGCCTCGGCGGTCTCGACCTCGCCCAGCCGCCAGTAGGATTCGGCCTCCCCCCGCGAAAAGTTCCCGCGCATCGGCCAATCTATGTCAGCAAAGGTCTCCAGGAACTCGTGGCAATAACGAACGCGGAGCCGCCAGTACTGGGGGTCATCCACGGCAGCGTTTTCCAGCCCCATCTCAAAGTCCTGGCACCAGTTGAACACCGCCTGCGTCCCCTGAAAGTCACGGTCCAGGGCCTCCAGCGTGTTCCGCTCGGGCGTCACCTTGTCCTTGAGCCACTCCCAGACCTGCCACCAGGCGTCGCAGGCCTCAGCAGTGTGGCGTTTCTGCAGCAGGCTGTACCCCTCCTGCATCCGCTCGTCGATCTGCTCGAAGGAGATGCGGTCCGGGAGCAGCCGCTTCCAGAGGACGCTGGCCGCCATCCAGACAAAGTCCTCGTCGTAGCGGCCTTCGGGGTGGAACGGATACCGCTCGCGCCACTCGTCCGCCAGGCGCTCTGCCGAATCGTGCCGTTGGGCGTCCTGGCGGAAAACCTCGGGGGTCACGGCGACGCCCAGCCGGTTGAGGCGGGCAAAGATCTCGTCGGTGGACATGGGCTCGATCTTTTCAAAGGTCCACCCCTCCGCAATCCGTCTCAGGAGTTTGCTTTGAAAGTTCGGATCATCGAACAGGCTATCCAGTTTTTTCGACATCGCTATCCTCCATTGACACCAGGCGCCGCAGATAGTCGTAGGTGGCCCGTTTTTCGCACTCTTCCGGCCGGAATGGATGCCGAAACTTGTTTCGGTCTTCTGGCGAGGACCACGGTCGTCAAAGACGGTGCACGTCTGTCCAAGACGCCAACAAGTTGGCGCATCCGTCCATCTTTTTCGCACTCTTCCGGCCGGAACGGATGCCGAAACTTGTTTCGGTCTTCTGGCGAGGACCACGGTCGTCAAAGACGGTGCACGTCTGTCCAAGACGCCAACAAGTTGGCGCATCCGTCCATCTTTTTCGCACTCTTCCGGCCGGAACGGATGCCGAAACTTGTTTCGGTCTTCTGGCGAGGACCACGGTCGTCAAAGACGGTGCACGTCTGTCCAAGACGCCAACAAGTTGGCGCATCCATTCATCACCGCAAGGTGCGAAAAGTAGCCTCAGTCCGATTGAGGTGCATGGGGCAGGCTCTCGGGTACATCGGGCAGACCAGCTAAAAGGACGACGTCGTGCCGGTAGTTGACATAGGCTTGAAAGATAAACTCGTGCCAATAGTTGCGATGCAGGCCGTATTTCATGAGGGCTTCCAGGGCCGGATATGCGCTGGCTGAGCCGGTCTTGGCCGATTGGCTGATGGGAAGACCTGTCTTGGCCATTGTTCTGTTCAAGAAATCGGTCCAGGCCTTCTTGCCAGGTGCGATCAGATGGTAGGGGGTAGTGAAAACCAGGGAGTCATCCAAATCTGCAAAAGGTGGCGGCAGTATCCTGGCATACCACAATTCGCCTGCCTGGCCCAGATACCCGGCCGGAACCAGACAAGTGTATGACTGCCCTGAGATCAACTCCCGGAGACGGACGTGTTCTCCCTCCACCCCGCGATGCTCATAGATACCCATGCGCGACTGCTGCATGAAACGGATGGCTTCCAGGTAGTCCGGCGAAATCCCCAGGTCCGGCCCGGTGTCCAGCAGGCAGGTGCCAATCGTCTCCCGGTCCTGGCCAAAGGACGCGTCGAAAAACGCCCAGATGGTAAAGTAGGACCTGGTGAGGGGGCTGAGTGGCGGGCCGTCCGGCATGTATTCGTCTTCAGCCGGCCCCACGATAGCGCTGTATTCCCACATTTCCCGCAGGACAGACATCTCCTCGGCCAGGTAAGACACCAGGTTCTGGGCAGCCAGATAGACCGCGTGACTGGGGTGGTAGTCATGAAACCCGCGCGGGGATCTGGCAGGTCCAAGCTTCCTCTGGACTCGGCGAGCCAATCGGCGCAGATTAGAGACCGGTGTGGCCCGACGACCGGCCTTCGCTTCGCTCAACTGTCGCCCTAGTTTTTCGGAAATGGTGCCCAAGTTCTTCTCCTTATCGCGATCATAGAGAGTTGCCTCACTCACACCACCCGCATCCGCTCAGACTTCGGCTCCGGCACCTCCTCCACCGGGACCCGAAGCTCTTGGAAGAACGCCAGGCGCAACCGGTCGAGGATCTCCGCCTCGGGGCGGACGAACGTGCCCTTGATCTGCGCGGGCGAGTGTTGTCCCGTAGGGCAATGGCCAGGGCTGTGCCAGAGCCGAGGACGTGGGGGGCGACGAGCGGGCTCATCTCCGCCTGCGCCTCCGGCGTGTGCACCTCGCCGCCTGCTTCTTCTCCGTGGCGGACTGGTCGGTTTGCCGGGGCGGGGTGACCGGTTCGTCATCCCGATACCACCCGGCGGGCTGATATTTGACGGTGCGCACCTCTTTGAAGTCGTGGAGGTGCTCCAACATCTCCTCGATGCGCTTGGGCTCTTTCATCCCCTCGCGCCACGGCTGGCGCTCGACAGTGCCCAGGACCAGGTAGTCATTGCCGATGAGGGAGGGGTCACGCTCAGCGAACAGGGCCTTCAATTGCGCCTCGAGCTCGTCCTGGTGGACGATCAGCAGGTCGCAGTCGGGGCAGTAGCGGCAGGTCTTGCCGAGCACGACGGGGTTCAAGGGGTCGACGTGGATGAAGAGCGGCAGCTTGCGCACTTTCGTCAGTTGGTCGCAGTTCGGGCAGCGAGTGAAGCGGGCGTCGGTGTAGGGGTTGAGGATGAAGATGTACTTGGGCGGCAGTTTGCCGAGGCGGGGTGCTTTCTTCTCGGTCATCTTTCGACGGCTTATTCCTCGATCTCTCGCCGCGCTGCCTCTAGCAGCAATTCAAACTGTTCAAGCACGTCGCTTGCCCGAGCGCTACGTCGCACGGCTTCCAGATCCAACTCCCCCCATTGGGTCATCAGAACGCCTCGAGCATCCCGCAGGTGTTTGTCCGATTCGGTCTCCCGATAAGCGATCAGTTTGGCCACGATGATGTCTTCTGGGTTGATGAACGTCGCAGAGCGACCAGACTCGTCGTATTCAAGCCGTCGACGGCGTTGGAACGCCGCCCGGGTGAACGGATCGCGGGGCAGCGGCACCAGGTCCACCTTGGCCCCCGTCGTCGGCTGGATCACGTTGAACGGGTAGCGCCGCTGCAGAGAGTCACGGACACCCTCTTCGCTGACGTAGTAATCGGGAATGGGGAACGCCGCCACAAAGGACCCAATATGCTCCCATTTCATATCCACCACAATATCCACATCGATGGTCAGTCGCGGTTCGCCGTAGAAGATGGCCGCAAAACCGCCCACCACCATGTATGAGATGTCCAGTCGTTCCAGCACCTGGATCACGTAGGTGAAGAAGGCTTTTAGTTCGTAATCTCTCACCTGTTCCATTGGCCTCACCTGCCCAGTTTGGGATTCCCCTGCATCCGGCGGGTGACTCGCCAGGCCAATTCATCCGGGGGGAGATTGGGATGGCGCTGTCGCTCGGTCAGGCGCACTGTGTCGAGCGCGAACTGATATGCCTGAAACGCCACCTCCAGGCGACGGGCCGGGCTCATCGCCCGCCAGGCAGCGATTTGGCGCGGGTCCAGCGGGCCCAGCCTCCGGCGTAGCGCTTCGACCGGTGCAATTTGGTCCGTATTCTCGCACGTGGGTTCCACGTCGTTCACTCCCTCTCGTTCAGGCCAGGCCGTCAAACTTTCACCTCTTCGGCACCTGTTTCGCCCCCGGCCCGTGCCCTGGCCTCCTCGGACAGGGTGGTCAGCAGCAGGCGGAGCGAGGCGAAGCAGATGGCGACGAGCAGTGGGTTTTCGGTGAGGGGCCCCTCGCGCTCAGCCATCGCGAGCGCGGCGTGGGCGTGCATGGCGGCCTCTTTCTCCCCTTCCTCCAGCAACTTGTGGCGGTAGCCCTTCAGGTCGGCCCGAAGCTGGTCGAGTCGCCCCGGCGTGAACACGGGGGGAACCATCTCTCTCGCGACCTCCACAAGCAGCTCGACCATCGCCTGCAACGTTTTGGAATCGTCCCCCTCTCCCCGCTCGGCCGCCCGCCGGGCCTGGGCCTTGATGGGCTCCGACCGCTCGAGGACGACCGGCAGCCAGGGTTCCAGCTCTTCCGCCGACAGGTAGAGCGGGTCGGCGTCGTCGCGCTCCAGCAGCGACAGCGTGCCGTGCTCCAGTCCCACCGTCTCGGCCTCGGCCTGGTCCTTCACCATGGGATGCGCAGCGTAAAACGTTTCCACCTGGGCATTCTTGGCCGGGTCGGCCATCTGCGCATCGAGCCAGGCCTCTACCTCGGCAAGGCTCATGTCGGCGATCGTCGAACGGTCCAGGCCCAGCTCGCGCAACATGGCCTCCTGTTGGCTATCGAGCTGGCTGGCCCATGCTTCGAAGCCATAGTTGAACATCTCGAACAGAAAGGGATTGCTCTTGTCAGGCGCTTCGGCCATCCGGTAGGCCGTGTACTGGATCAGCCAGGCGTCGAGGTAGCGACCGGCGGACACGTACTCGGGCAGCATCATCAGCAACTGCCGGGCCAGGTGAAGGCGATAGTCCTCGTCGTCGGCCAGGTACAGGATCGCGGCGACGATGACATCCATGTCCTCCTCGGCCAGTTCTTTCCGAAATCGCTGTGGATACCCCACCGCCTCGAAAGCGCGATGGACGTCGGCGGCGGTGTAGCGCCAGGGCGTGAACCGCTCCTCGGAGAACAGGCGGTGGGCCTGATCCATCGCCGCGACCCCGTCCTCTATCAGCGCCATGAACTCGGGGCGATGGGGCTCCAGGGCTCGCGCAGCGGCGTCAATCTCACCCTGCATCGCCTGGCAGGCTGCGATCTCGTCAGTCTTGTCCAGTATGCCCTGTAGCTCTTGCGCCCGATCGGGCGGGACGTGGGGCATCAACTGTGTCGCCATGGAGCGGATTCGATCCAACCGGGTGGTGTATTCCTGGTCCTGCTGGGGGGCAGGCGAGGCGGCCTGGACCCGGCGGCGCTGCCGATCCTGGGGCATGCAACAGTGCTTGTACTTTTTCCCGCTACCACAGGGGCAGGGGTCATTGCGGCTGATTTTCCTCGCGGTCATGATAGTTCACTTCCCATCCGCAATCAGAATAGCTCAAAGAGCGCATGGGTGCCCAGCTTGGGGATCAACTGCACGACCAGTTGACCCACCGGCCCCGTGGCCCGAATTTCAAACCACTCGTCACGGCCACCGTAATGCATGCGCTCCACCCGGAAGGTGCGCTGTTCCGTATCGGCCAGGATGAAGCGCAACACCGGCGTGAATCGAGCGCGGCGCTCCCACTCAGCGTGCAGGCGATCATCCAATCCTGACGATCCAGAACCCCGCTGCTCTAGAAACCTAGTCGTAAGCGTTCAGGGGGGGATTCCCCCGTTGAATTCTAAGCAACTTCTAGCGTTCCTCTAGCGATATTCAGATACAAGTGTGATACGGTAGCAGTATGGTTCAGGAAACACAGCCAGAGCAAACACC
>Ga0307379_10000489_pt1 | contig 66477 bp, 96 predicted proteins | sample UN2MG_FD_202237 | JGI IMG/M metagenome (GOLD analysis project Ga0307379, IMG submission 202237) | Soil microbial communities from Risofladan, Vaasa, Finland - UN-2 | ecosystem: Environmental > Terrestrial > Soil > Coastal area > Acid sulfate soil | place: Finland: Risofladan, Vaasa | collected... | reverse complement strand
CACGCTGGGTATGCCTAACCCCAACATCCTTAGCGCTTCAGCAAACGCTCTTTCTGCTGGTGCTCAAGGTTTTTCTGGCGGCGCTAAACAGGTATTCTGACCATGGGACTTTTAGGCACTCTTGGCAGCGTTGCCGGTTCGCTTATTGCTCCGGGCATAGGCACTGCGATTGGCGGCGGATTAGGAAGTCTGGCCGACTCTGCTATGGGAGGCGGAAGCTCCGGTGGCGGCGGCACCATGAGCCCCGCTCAAAGTTTTTATAGCCTTTACGGAACACAAGCGGCTGCTGCGAACGTCCCTTTAACCGCTGCGATGCAGGGTTTAAGCGTCCTGCAGGGCGCATTTGGGGGTGCTCTCGGTCTTCAGGGCACCTCTGAAGCCGGAGCTCAACTTGCGATTCTTAAGGAAGCCGCTGACCGAGCTCAAAAACGGACTGCTACTCAGGCTTCAATTACTGGTACTGCAGCTGGTGCCGGTATCGATCTGCTGAAGAATCTTGGTTATGCTCGACTCAACACTGAGTTAGCCGGTCCCACGTTGTTAGCTCAAGCTGGTTCTGCAGCTTTGGCTGGTGAGAACGCACTTGCTAAAGGTCTCGCTGCCACAAGCAAAGACATTCAGGGTCTGCAAGAGCAGACTCGTGCGCAAGTTGCTCAAAAACAAGCTGATACGCTGGCAAGCGTGTTCAGCCAACGAGCCGCAACTGAAGGCGCTCTTGCCTTAGGTGCACAATCACTTGAGAGTGGCTTAAAGCTTCAACAGGCTAAGACCATCAGTGACTTACAGAATATCCGTGGTCAGACGCAGGCTCAACTTGCACTGAAGCGATTCGGAGCAGGTCAAGCTTTGGCTGGTCAGCGGTACTTTGCATGATTAAATCGACAATCGGCGACTCCACAAGTGTTGCCGAGTGGTTGGCTTCGCTTGGGAAATCTCAACAGGACGCCTTTAAGCACTACGCCAAAAACAGTACGAGCGATATCGAGGCTTATCTTTTCGCTCGGTTCCTAACCCCTGGCTACCAGGGTTCTATTGCAGATCTGACTGCTTTTATTCAAGAGCGATACCCCAAAACTGATCTCCGTAAAGATCTTCTGATTGAGATCGATGCGCTCAAAGACGACTTAGCCAACGTCCGGTCGATGACCACGACGGGCATGTTGGATTATGCGACTGCTGCTACCAAGATCGCTGTCTTACAGAAGGAGCTTCGGTCGCATATTCAAGCGGTTCGCGCACTGACAGATGGCCTTGATCGCCGTGGATTGCTCCTGGCAGGTGCCGATAGATGTCTTCGTGAGCTTATTAACAGCTTTGATGATCAGCCAACGATCAGCTCTCTTCTCGAAGAAGCCTCGTTGTTGATTTGGGGAACTATCGAACGAGAAGAAAAATCGTAGACTAATTAATAACTAGTCTTTGATATATGGCTGTCATCCGTTTCGAGTTAACAGGACTGCCTAAATATCTTGAACTCATCTACAAAGATGACGTTCCTGATGGATATATCAAAGATGATTTTGACTATTACTCTGGTCGTGCTGGCGATCAACGTTATTACGCTGATACGGTTGAGCAGATGAAAATCGACATGTTCGGTCCTCAGGCACTGGATTGGTAAACCCAGTGCCATAAAGACCTCAGACTCGACTCATTAAGCTGAGGATATTGACAATCGGAGTCCTAAAGACACCCATAAAGCTGTCGTTAACACCCATAGCCATAACGAGCTCCTCTTCGTCTTCCAGATAGCAGCTGAAGGGGAGGATACATGCGGGCTGGTTAGAGATATCGTTACCCATCGCATCTGTCCAAGTGATCAAGTCATCTTGGGTAGATCCGGTGAATAAAGCCTCCTTAGTAAATCCGGTGATTTTGGTTTGCTTCTCGTCGAGAGTTAGTGCACCTAAGCAGTACAGCAAGTAAGGTCTTCCGCTGATTTGCGTCACCATGTACTTCCAGTGGAAGAACACAAGCCACTCGTCTCCTACTTTGATCGGAGCCGTGGAGTTAAACGTCGGATGCTTGCCCGTTGCTTCTTCGAGGCACTTTGAATCGATCGTCTTATCTGACTCGCCAGGAGTCTTGATGCAAAGCGGAGAGACCGAATAAAGAAGACGAAGCTTCTCTTCATCATTGAAGAAACACCAGTTTTTCTCTGAGCCCCCATCGACATAGTTTCTGCCGATCCTTGGGTACATACACTCCACAAGATGCCCGTACTCACTGATTTCTCCCACGCAGACTTTCGGAGTTTTCAGCATCAAGTGCTTCGTTGAATCCCATTTCGTTGCGTAAGTACTAGTCACGAATTGACAGTGGAGCCTGTCGTCGGGAGTTACGAAGAGACGTGGATCCTCGTAACTAAGCCGGTGTTTACCAGGGCGCAGTCTTCTGGGGGCAATGATCGTGGAGTCGTTTAGAAGTTCGCCAACCCACAAATCTGTTGGTGTGTTGTTGTAGTAGAAATACTTCATATCGTGCCGGAAACAGAAAGGTTCCGGCTGCGAGCGCCAAGCAATAAGAGATGATCCTCGATGCTTGATCAAGCTGGGGCTGAAGTTAGCAACGCTCCCCTCAGGCAACCCTTTGGTAATTCGAGTAAACGTACCTCCAATGTCCTCAGCCTGTTGAAAGACAGATGGGTAACCTACAGAGCTGCGTAGTCTCGCTTTAACCACAGTCTGCGCGTGGTAATTACGGTAGCGGTGGAACTGAACGCTCATTTGGACAGCTCCTGCATGGCCTTTTCGAAACCTTCAGCGATCTTGTCCCAACGGTAAGAGGGGTTCTGAGTCACCTCAAAACAATCGTCGGCTACTTTCTTATAAAACTCTTTGTCCTCGTACAACGTCGAGAGTTTTTCTGCCGCGTCATCTACGTCGACGATCCCACGTTCAACCCCTAAATCCTTGTCATAGATCCAGGCAGCGACATCGGCCAGTAGAGCTTTGCCCTTCCAGACGTCAGAGCATGACGTGTGGTTCGGCATGACTTGAGGCTTTTTGCAAATCGCGTGCTCGAAAGGCACGAGCCCCCAGCCTTCACCGTTACAGGTGTTAAGCCCCACGTCGCAAGCGTTATAGATGATGTTTAGTAGCTCGTCGGGTGGGGCGTTTGTGTAATCAATATTGTTTGCGGTCATGATTAACCGTTGGTCTGGGTCGAGACCAGCACGCTTCATTTCGGTGTTAAAGATGGCTCGTACATCCCAACCGAGATCTTTCTCGCTCATATGCAGGTAGAGCGAAGCATCAGGTTTATCTTTTGCGAACTTAACGAAGGTTTTGATCGTTAGGTCGATGTTCTTGCGAGGTTGGTTCCTGTTGGCGTTAAGGACAATAAATTTATCGAGAGGGAGACTGAGTTTCTTCCGGCACTCATCTCTATCGAGAGCGTGGAACTTACCAGTGTCTAAGCCATGGGGAATAACCCCGAGCATCTTGGGTTTGACCCCATGTTTTATAATTCGCTGAGCTTGCTCGATCGAGAATGTGATCGCGAAATCCCAGTCCTTGATAAACCGCATGTGGTTTTCGATGTACCACTCGCTATCGATGGGGAAGTAAGCGATGAACTTGAACTTCATCGATGACTTCAGGAGGTGAATTCTCTCCCACACCTGATTCACCATCCAGATGTCGTTCAGGCAGATGACGAAATCTGGATTCTCTTGTTGCACGACAAGAGGCAGACGATGAATACCGAAACGATCGCTGGGGTTCAGCGCAGAGGCTGGGTAGACCTTAAAAGGAAGGTCGTGAGGATCTCCGGTGTAGTTAATTCCAAAAGCGACAATCTCGTTATCCTTCGCGAGGTGCTCAAGAATACTGTGTGTTACACGAGCAAAGCCAGTGTTCGAAAGGATATCTCCGTACCAAAGAATTTTGGCCATGCCAGGGTTAAAATCTTTCTGACAGTATACAGACAGTTTTTTAAAGAACATGCCGAGTAGAGAGAGTTTTGCGTATCGACGTGCTCTAAAACTTAGAGCTATTAAGGCTGTTGAGTCAGATGCACCTGAGTTAGATACTATATTTACTAGAGCATCACAGGACTTCCATACGTTCTGTACCATTATGGATAAAGCTCCTGCAGCTCATATGCTGGAGTGGCACAAGCATTTGATTACAGGTGAGAGCAATAGATACTTACTAGATATTGCAGGCTCCAATCTGGACATCCTTGCTCCACGAGGCTCTGCAAAGTCCACGGTGCTTAATATGTTCACTGCCTGGATTATCGGTAGGCATACAACTGCTGGCCTTCCGCTCCAGATCATTTACTGCTCATACAACATCGCTACAGCAATTCCGAAGAGTCGAATTATTAAGCAGATCATCGACTCTGCAACATTTAAGAAAATCTTCCCAAAGGTTCAACTGCGTGCTGGCATGCAGTCGGATATTGGTTGGTCGATCGATTTCGACTACGCAGGCATCAGCCGAGTGGGCGATGAAGAATTTACCCTCCGAGCAACAGGTCTTCGAGGCTCGATCACGTCGAAACGTGCCCACTTGGTCATCGTGGATGACCCTATTAAATCGAGCACTGACATTAAAAACCCTTCGATTAGGGAGGAGATGAACGGTAATTGGAGCTCGGTTATCGCTCCGATTATTTTTGAAGGTGGTCGAGCTATCTGCCTAGGTACTCGATTCCACCCCCTCGACATCCATAAAACGATGTTCGTGCCTGAGAAGGGCTGGAAGCAGGTTCAGCAGGAAGCACTTACATATGACAACGCTGGTGAGGCTGTGAGTTATTGGCCTGAGCAGTGGAGTGTTGAGTACTTGCTCGGGCAGAAGGAGCTGGACCCCGTGGCATTCGCCTTCCAGTACCAGCAGCAACCAGTGATGACTTCGGATCTGATCCTTTCGCCAGATCTCCTGGTGAAGGGAGATGTTGTTACGGAGTTTGATTCTCTTGCTGTCGGAATCGACCTCTCAGCGAGTAAGAACGAAACCTCTGATTACACCGCTTTTGTTCTTGGAGGGAGAGTCAAAGATCAGTACTACATCATTGATGCCCATCAGGTTCGATCGATTGGGAACCTTGAGAAGATCGATCTTTTGTGCAAGATGCTTATTGAGTGGGGGATTCTTCAAGAAAACACTGAAGGGCAGTACTTCCCTACGTATTCCACCTGCAGCCTTGTGGTTGAGTCCGTGGCTTACCAAGCATCGCTTGCAGCAGATCTAAAACGAGTGATGTTGAACGAGTGGGGCCTTGGGAATCTTCACATTCATGAAGTGAAAGGCTTCAGAGGAGACAAGATCGCTCGGTTCAGGGGTACCCTTGGGCTTCTGGAGAACAAGAAGGTGGTCTTCAACCGGTTTCGAAGATTTGATCAGCTCTTTGATCAGATTATTAACATCGGTGCCACCTCTCACGACGACTTGCTTGACGCTTATACACACCTCGTGTGTTTCCTGCAGCGCCGTGGTAACTACCACACGGAGTACTGATCAATGATCGTGGAATCCTGGCGTTACGACGCAGCTGTAATGAACACTTACAGGGTGATGTTCAACATCACCGCTCACGACCCACTTTCACGTGTCGATCAGCTCTTAGAGGTCTTGAGGGGTTATGAGGAGATCCCTGCTGCTCAAAAGGATGTTTTTATCTATATCGATCATGAGCACAAACAGGATAAGGAGACCCTCTTAGCGGTTCTTGAACCGAACCTCGAGACACTGAGTCTGTGTGTTCTGGTTGCGGGTCCTGAGTATCAGGGGTTTGCTCTTTGCTGGTCACACAAACCGACACTGAAGTTGGCTGTTGAAACCAAGTCTTATGACATCTATGTCTACAGCGAAAATGACATGGTGTTCACCAGTGAGCACTATATCTATTGGTTAACTTACCGTCAGTTCCTTAAGCCGTTAAATCTTGAGCCAGGTTTCTGCCGTTATGAGCGGTACGACCATAAATGCGTTCCGTTTGATAACTACAGAAAATGGCGTTTGACGGGACCTACGCCAGATGTTTGGGGTGATCGACCTTATCAAGTGCAGGCGTATCTGACGCCCACGCTGAATCTCCTGGGTTTTGTCTCTCTGGGTAACCCCTACATGGGTCTAATGGTCCTGGATCAGAAGATGGCGGAGACTTATATCTATTCGCAGAGCTGTGACTCAGCCAGAAGTTTCGAACTGACTCGTCACCGTTGTTGGCCGATTGCCGACAGAAGTTCTATGGGACTTGCCTTTGAGGGACTTAGGCAAGGGCAGGAACATCGTCGAGTGGTGCCAGTTGTGAGAGACAAAGATAAGGTTGTCATCGCCCCCTGTGGCCTAGTGGAGCATTTAGATAAAAAGTACAGCACGCTTCTAGCTGATGAGGATGGTACCCTCATGGATATTTCTGAGATGTTCGTTGTATGAGCGATCGTGTCTCTCATCCGTCTCATTACAATCAAGGTGAGATCGAATGCATCGATGCTCTGAGGGCGTCTCTTGGACCTGAAGGGTTTAAAGGGTTTTGCCGAGGTTCGGCGATTAAGTATCTATGGCGCACCGAGCACAAGAACGGTGTTGAGGATCTCAAAAAGTGTGCATGGTATATAAACAAGCTCATCGAAATTGCTGAGCAAGAAGGTTAAACTATTACTGAGGCTTCTTACTTATGGATATCCGCGCTTTTGGTTCTGTCTTTCCTCAGCAGGCCAGTCTGCCGTATGCGAGCGGTTTTGCCTGGGCACCTGCTGACGGGGAGAAGCGGTTTAGTACCTGCCGTGGTTTATATATCGAAGGGGACGCTACCGACACCTTTTACATCGAGTTGAACGACGCTCCAGGCCAGTGGATTCTTGCTGAGGTTGGTGCAAACAAGGTACTTCCCTTCGCAGCCACAGCTATTAGCGGCGGCAATGTCGACAGTGTCAAGGTGCTTTACTGATGGCTAATCAATTTGTTCCCTACGCCTTTAACTTCTCTAAGGCCTACCAGGATCAAGTTTTTGCAGCTGACCAACAGCGTCGGGCTAATCAAACTGCTGACTCGGCTTTCGCTCAGATGTCGGCTGACGAAGATTCTGAACTGATCGGGCAACCCACTCCTCAAGCACCCTCTACTCCGACTGTTACTTACGGCGATGGTGTCGAGGGTCCCGTTGACGCCCTTGAGCAAGACAGAGAAATTATGTCCAGGGCTAAACGTCGAGCAGGAAAGTACTTAACTGAAGCAGGTTGAACTAGTATGTTGGCAGTCTTGATGCTGCCAGCGTGCTTTTAGACGTCTTCACCTACTTCAACGAGAAGGAGCTTCTTGAGCTGCGTATCCGCACTCTAGAGAAGCACGTTGACGGTTTCCTTATTACCGAAGCGAATAGAACGCACAGAGGTGAAGAGAAACCGTTTACTTGCTTGGAGACTCTTAAAGAACTCGGTATTCCAGACGATAATATTCAAGTCCTACACGTAGAGCTTCCCTCCAAGGAAGAAGCTCCAGACCCGTGGCTACGAGAGCGGGGTCAGCGGGATGCAGCAAGTGTGGGACTGCATATGGTCCCTGATGACGCCGTCTTTATCTGTTCGGATCTTGATGAGATAGCCAATCCGGATAAATTAAACGATCTTGTTTCGACTGTTGAGGAAAACCCTGGCAAGGTTGTAAAGCTAAGCATGTCGATGCACTACGGACGTGCTGATCGCCAGTTAGTCACTCCCGACGGTTCTCCCTTCAACTGGCGTAACGCCTTTGCTGCGACAGTAAATACTCTTAAAGCTCACAGCACGCTCTCATCTATGCGAGCTGAGACTGACTATGTGACTTTCGGGGAACTTGATGCTGGTTGGCACCTCAGCTGGATGGGGGACAAAGACCGCCGACTGGCTAAGTTGAAGTCCTACGCCCACTGGGAAACTGACACCTCTGACGTTGAGGAAAAATGTGCTGAGTTTTCAGCGACGCCCGGTGGCGTAGACATGCTCGGCAGAGAGGATCACATTATTGAAAGTTTTCCTCTCGACAAACTTCCTGAGGGCATATTCACGCTCCCCCGCGTAAACAAGTTCCTGCTTCCTGCCTGATGCTTGTTGACACCTTCACCTACTTCAACGAGAAAGAGTTACTTGAGCTCCGCATAAATGCCCTCAAGGACCACGTTGACGGTTTCATTATCGCCGAGGGTGATAGAACTCATAGAGGTGACCCTAAGCCTTTTACTCTCAAGGACACAATTTCAGAGCTCAAACTACCCTCTGATATCATCCAAGTCCTTGAGGTAAAACTCCCATCTCAGGAGGAAGCTCCTGATCCTTGGGTTAGAGAGCGTGGTCAGAGGGACGCACTGGCTAAGGCACTCTTTTTCCTACCGGAAGATGCAGTCTTTATTTGTTCTGACTGCGATGAGCTGCCTAACTGGGACTGTTTTGACGATCTAAAGAGTGCTCTTTCAGAGAACCCCTCCAAGATCTTCGGTCTGAATATGTCTATGCACTATGGACGTGCTGACCTTCAGCTGTTCTCGCCTGAAGGGGAGTTGTTCGAATGGCGATGTGCGACCGCGTGTACTGTTGGCACACTCAAAGACCACGGGTCTTTAACCCGTATTCGTGAGCAACCGAATCGTAAATTTATCGGTTTGCGCGATGCGGGTTGGCACTTCAGCTGGATGGGTACTCCAGGGCAACGAGCACGTAAGTTGAGCTCTATTGCAGAGCATTACATCTGGGATCGTCCTGAGGTACAGGCTTTGTGTGCTAATTTTGTGCCTCAAGAAGGTGCCACGGACATGCTTGGCCGAGAAGATCATCTATTAACTAGGTACCCCATCGAGGATTTGCCCGAAGAAGCGGTTAAACTGGACAGAGTGAAAAAGTATCTTCTTCCCGATGGCTGATAAGATGCCTCCCGAACTCCTCAAGCGTTTCGAAGAGAAGCGTGAGGAAGAAAAAGCTCCTAGCGGGGAAGAGCTTAAAGGTAAAAATCAGAAGCGTAAGGACGCGCTCGCTAAGGCACGCAAAGCTAAGGCGATGAGTTCTAAAAAATGATCCCGACTAAGGGTCCACTTATCTAATAAATGAATGTCGACCGCCTCCGCAGATACTCGAAATAGGTTTTCAGAGATTCTTGAGGCGGCTCGCACTCAGGATCGAAGCAGCCAATCGTCCACGATGGTTGTGCTGAGTCATATTCAGCAGATGGTCCTCTTGATGATCAAGAAGGGTCTGACTTTTTACTGCGATCAAGACACCTATAAGAGTCGAACTAGGTTTCTCGACGATGTAATTACCCTCAATAAGATCGATATTCGCTTTCCAGCGATTATTCGGAACTTTTTAATCGACGGTTGCGGTCTTTTTTACTTTCGGCCAGACGCAAAACTCAAATATCAAATCTATTTCTTCAACAAGAACCAGTACCGGGTCTATCACGACCTGAATGGTGAGGTCGAAGAAGTCATCATTATCTATAGCTACAAGGTTAAGGCGGGTAGCCTTGGTTTACCGAGCACTACGTCCGGTCAAAACAAGCGATACGTCCGACTTTCTATTACTGCCGAAACAATTAGTGAGATTGAGACTGATACAGAGCTTAGTTTCGACTTAGAACCGGGTTCTGTTCTAACTCCAGCCAAAAATCGCCCCAATACGCTTGGGTTTATCCCCGCTGTGGAGGTTTTAAACAAACCCAGCGCAAGTGGGACGGAAGGTGAGGGTGAATTCGACCCCTTCATGGAGCAGATCGTGCTTCATGACCAACTGACTCGCAATATCGCCAAAAATATCGAGTTTTTCGGTAACCCCACGCTCATCAGCTCTCGTCCTCGTAGCGATCTGGTCGAAGCAGGTGATAGCCAGAGCAATTTCCGCCCGACCATCAGCAGTCAGAGTGGTTTTGCGGGCATGGACTCGCCCTCTACTCGAGTAAGCGAGCCTTTTGGCACTGCTATGGGCGGTGGTCTCCGAGTTCCTCGGATCATCGCCAACGTTGAGGCGTCTGATCGCGTCGGTTACATGACGCCAGACCCGGTTAACGGTGATATGAACCGTTACACGTTGCTTTTGCGAGAAGAAATTCGTACAGCTCTTGGCGGTGTTGACGAGATCTCTATTTCGGCGGGTGCCACGGCAACTGAGATCAAAGGTCTGATGGGTCGTGCCCAAGCGACCGCACTTCGTAAAAATAAGAGTTTCCTTATCTACGGTTTCTGCCGTCTTCTGGAGATGATGATTTATCACCAGGAGACTATCTTCCGTGAGTCATTTTTGCTGGCTAGTGGGCTTAAAGAACCCAAACCGCCCGCTAATGACGCGGATCAAGAAGCAACCGAGAAGTATCAAAGAGCCGTAATGCGCTTCGAGCAAAAACTCGATGCGGTTATGAAACAAGCTCTCGCGGAAAACAAAGTACCACTAGGCGTGGTGGGTCTTCCTGAGGATGGTGATCGAGAAGTTGATTACCGATATCAGGGAGATGTTTACGAGGACACTGCATATGACGTGCAGCAGAAGTCAGTCGTGGTCAGGAACCTGCAGGAGTTAGGTGTACACAGCGTCGAAGCTCTGAAGTTCCTTTTCCCCGAAAAAACTGACTCTGAAAGAGCTGAAATGTTGAAGGGTTTCCCCTTCCGCATGGTGCAACAGACTCAATCTGCAATGCAACAATTTCTGGTATTATTATCCCAGATGTTGCAGTCTCCACATCCGCTTGCGCCTAACCAACCGCTTGCGGCTGATCCTAGACTGAATATCACTCCGCTCCTTTACAGGACATTCGATCACCTAGCGGAAGAATTAACCTACTCGGGTAGCTATGAGCCAGCAGATCCAAGCTTCGACCCCGAGCCCGGTCTCCCCGGCGGCAGCCCCGGCGGCAACCTCGGACCAGGGCTCAACCGCCTACCCGCAGTGGGTGGCGCAAACAGCTACCCCGGCGGTAGCTTCGGTACCTACAGCCCAACCGCCGTCGCAGGTGGCACCGGCTACGGTCCCTTCTTCCAGCAACCAGTTCAGCCAGTTAACGTCCAGCTCCTCCCCGAGCAATCCTTGGGAAGCAGCGATGGGTTCCCTGGAGCGGGTCCTGTCCCAGGTCAACTCGCAATCCCTCAGCCAGGCACCACAGTCGCTCTCCCAGGCGGCACCTCAGCTGGCTACTCAACAGAACAGTCAGAATTTACAGGCCCAGCCCTGGGCTTACCAGGAACAGCAGGTAGCGCAGACCTCGTCTACCAACGCCTCACAGACCCCGCTTTCCTCTCAGGCTTCTACGGCCCAGACGAACGGCGCCAACGGTCTCAGCGACGCAACTCAAGCCGTCGTTAACCACTTCGGTATTGAGGCTCCTGGCATCCTGAACCAGTACGCTTGCGCACTGGAAGATCTTCTGATCAATCAGGCTGGCGAGTTTGACAATCTGACTGAGCGTCACAACGCCATGCAGACGATCCTGACTAGCCCGGATCATCTCGCTAATTACACCGATCGTTTCTTCACCGAAGTCGTTCCCGTCGATATCGATGAAGCACCTGTGGCTCAGCAAGCTCCTGCGGCTTATAAGCCGCAGTACGACATGCCTGCCCCTCCCGCCAACGTTGGTGGTCAGCAGCAGGGTGCAGCTCCTCAACACCAGTGGGAGCAATTCAGCGATGTCATGAACCGCAGCCCTGAGAACGCCTGGCGTTATCTCAGCGGTATGCAGCCCGAAGCTCTGCGTAGCAAGCTTCTGTTCATGGACGCCGCTTGATTCAGAAAAACTAGGTGATCAGCCTCTCCTGAAAAGGAGGGGTTTTTTCTTGCTAATCTTTTAAAAGAACCAGAGAAACACCATGCGTGCTTTAGGCGACATTCGTCGTAAAAATCCTGTTGAGGCACCTAAGCCCGCAGCTACCTCCGAGCAGCCTGCTCAGCAACCTACCCAGGAGCCTCAGTCTTCCGACTCGTTTGATGAATCCTTGGTCATTGACTGAGCTCTAGAACCCATTCTTTTTTTGAGTTCTTCTTCTGCGACTCTCTCCAGATGGTTAAGAATTCGAATACCTGCATAACCAACCACGAAGGAGGCCGCTAAGGCCTCTTTTTGTGTCAGCTTGAATTTTTCAACTATAGCGGGACTTACATAGGTAGCGAGTAAGTACCCAGCCAAGACGGTTTTAATTAAGTAAGGAAGAAATTTTTTGAATTTTTGAGGGTGCACTAGGACATCTGTGACAGAGCCTGAAAACGAGGCTGCTGCCATCTCTGGGTCTGCCAGAAAGTAAGACACAGTCTCTTCAGCTGGTAGCTGCATCTACTTTTTATATCTGTATAAATTTTAGACCAAGTAAAATGTATTTAAAAAGGGCCGACCCATGAGTTACACGCCTCAAACAAACTGGAAATACGATAAAAACCTGTATCACCGTATTCAGTCAGGTCCCCAGAGGACGGCTGACAACTTGGATGTCAGGGATACCTATGTAGTTGTGTCGAGTGGTTACGTAACGCCGAGTGGGCTCAAACAGACTTGGTATGGGGTAAACGACGAGGGGGCAGATTTCGGAAATATTCCTGTAGGTCCCCCAAATATCAGTGGGTTTTTAAATACTGAATGGCGCTTTGTCCCTCCTGCTGTATCTGGTTATTGGACTGATTACAACAACTCTTATGCGGCTGCGTCAGGTCTCCTCACTGTCTACGACGGTTTTAGAGCGCAAGGTTTGTATAGCGTTGCCGGTCGTACAGTTCAGACTGCTCTAGGCCCACAGCCAGGTCTGAGAAATTTTGGTGCGTACACTTGGTTCGGCGGCAGTGTGCCGGACAACCAAAATTACGCACCTTTTCAGACACCTTCAGATAACACATCTAGTACTGGAGGTATCACAGGAGGACCGGGGTCTTACGAGCGTGTTAAGACCCCCATGCTCACTAACCCGACGAACGATACTTCGGGGTCTAGAGCCGCATGGCAATACAACTACCCCGCTTATTGCAAGACCTACGTTGAGTCAGTTCGAAGCGATGTGCCGGGCTCTATGAGCACGGTTACAAGAAGCTCTTACAGAGGTAAGTCCACGCGATATGTTCCGAACTATGGTTCTGTATACGGTGTCCTGGGCGAGGGGGTCAGGAACATGGTGCGCACCTTTAGCCCTGGAGTTAATAGTTCAAACCAAAAAAGTGTCTAAACGCTAAGTATGCAACTGTTTAAGAGTAGTATGTGTACTTAGACCGGTTAATATTTATCTTGTAGTTTCTTCCGAGTCATATCGATGTTTATCGATAATGATTTTCCGAAGATTCTTGGTGCTGAACTGTACCGTCCGCACCCCGCATACATCGTTGAGATGGCTGCGGAGCCTGTGGTTGTTCACGATTTCTCGAAGCAACCCGGCCAGACTGTACAACTGGATCGTTACCGCTTCTTCGGTAACCCCGGCTCCAAAGAATCTCGCGAGCGCACTGCTGAGCAGACCATCGGTACTGCAAACAGCCGCAATATCGTGAAAGACAAGGTTCTGGTTACTCTTAAGGAGTACACCGGACCTGCCGACCCGTCCGATCCGACTCAGCCGAGCACCTTTAAGATTGCTCGCGAGACTCTGATCACCGCCCAGCGTCTTCTGCTGGACACCGGCAACCTCACCACCTTCCACCAGTCCATCGGCAGCCTGACTCTGCTGGATGACTACCGTCGGTGGCGTGATCGGGTGTTCATCAACGAACTCCTGAAAGCTGTCTCCAAGGGTCAAGCCACTGATTCCCAGGGTGGTTACTACTTCCCCGGCGATCTGGCTACCGGTGCTCTGACTTACACCAACGCCGAGCAAGCTAAGTTCGACGTCAAGGACGACCTCCTCCGCGTGGTCAAGTCCCTGCGTAAGCGGAACACCCCCACCTTCCAGGATGGTTTCTATCGCTGCGTTTGCGATCCCACCTTCCTGATGCACCTGCGTCAGAACAGCGACTTCCGCGAAGTTGCTCGTTACCCTGGCAACGGTCAGATCAACCCCCTCATGTCCGGCATGCAGCCCAACGCTGCGCTGTACATGGGTCAGGGCTTCGGTCAAGCCACCTTCGTGGCTGGCGAGCCCATCATGCCCACCGGCTTCGTGTTTGAAGGCGTGCGATTCTTCGAATCGACCAACATGCCTACCCAAACCCAGAACGCGACCATCGCTGCTACCGCCGCTGATTACAACGCAGCTGTCGGTATCTTCTTTGGTCCCCAGGCCGTTGGCGTTGGCATCGGTGGCAACAATGCCCAGGTGCTCCTCAACAACAACGACGATTTCAGCCGCTTCATCATGATGATTTGGAGCCTGTACGCAGGTTTCGAACTCCTGAACGCTGACTTCGTCACCGTTGGTTACTCTTTCGACGCTTAAGGAGGTAACTAACAATGGCGATCAACTCTAACCAGTTACACGTTGCCAAGATTTATCCTGGCAACTACACGAACGTTCTTCGTTACTGGCACGAAGAAAAGACCGTTCAGTTCGAGAACGCAAACGGCGTTCAAACCAGCTACACCAACCAGCCCGTTGGTGGTCCTGTCGGCGTGGTCTTCCGCCCCGGTTGGATCGCTCAGCAGGCCGTTGGTTACGTGGACCTGAGCTATCAGGATCTGGGTTCTACCAACCAGCTGTCCTACTACACCCGTCCTTATGGCTCGGGTCAGAACAGCGCCGAACAGCCCTTCCTGAACGCCGAAGTCATCGTTCCTTCTCCCGACTTCCATAAGGATGTCCGGGCTGATATCACCGATGGCATCAAAGCTCCCGCTGGCGCTTACGTCTATCGCGCTTCCCTGCGCGTTGATGGCGGCGACATTGTGAGCTCCGGCGTTGCCGGTGGTTCTGCCACCCCTCAGCTGACCCTGATCCCCGCTGTGGGTCAAGGTCTGCTTGACGACGGCACTGTGGTGTCTGGTCAGTTCGGTGCTTCGATCACCGGCTCCTCCAGCCGCATTGCTAACGGCAGCACTGCTTCCACCAACATCATCGACTCCAGCAGCCTCGCTGCTCTGGGTTCCGAGACTCAGTGGAAGCTGTTCACCACCACCGACCTGGGTGGCGCCTCTGCCTCCGGTCTGGCTCAAGGTTCGGGTATCTACGATCCCCGCGCTGGTGCTGGCAAGCTGTCCGGCAAGGACAAGGCTCTCGCAATCTGCGAAGTCTGCTGGATCGTTGCCGACGAGCCCCCCGAGCGTCAGGATCTGGCTCTGCAGCCCGATGGTGTCGTCGAGTCGCAGATCTACACCTCGACCTCTCCTTCCTGATAGAGTTTCCTCGCGAAACCACGGAGCCCCTCCTTCGGGAGGGGTTTTTTTTGTCTTGGTATGACCTTTTTAACGATATCTTCGGCTTATTTAAGATATTCCAAGCCTAGAGTTCTTTATGTGTACCATATTGACTGTGTAATATGGACGATCGGGAGTTTTCTGATCTAAAACTAGATCGTAAAGAGTGCAAAGAATGTGGCGCTCTGTGGTTAAACGGCGTTCACCACTGGCGAACTGGTTGCAAAGGCAACGAATTAGACCTTGCGGGTCTTGTTTGCAACAAGGTCAACGATCCAGAGTGTATCAACCCAAAAAAAGGCCAGGTGGGAGGGGACACCTGGGAGAAAAGGGCTGAGTTCTTAGGTCAGTTAACTAAAGATATCGACAATTGTTTCGAAAGTTAGAACATACGACCCATTCCGGAGCCAAGATATTGGAGGTACTTGATTTTCTCCTCTTCAGTTTTGTACTGAGGGGGGATCATACTCTGTCCACATTGATCAGCCGCCCGTGCGAAGTCAGTTCCATAAAAGTTGTTGTACTTATCTGGTCCTAATTTTGTCGAAAGTGCTCGTAAATGCTTATCGGGGTTTGTAACTGTAGCGCATGCCTGCATTTGCCTTAATTTTTCTGGTCCTTTTGGGCCACCCGTAAGGTCATTTGCGAAGTCAACTGCTTGAGGAATAAAATCTAGGCCTGCGGTAGCCGCACTCAAGAATAAACCACCTCCACCGACAATACCTGCATTAACAACACGCTGCGCAGGGCTTGCTTCGGGGTTAGCTAACTCTGAAGCAACGGCAATTACATCACCTACAACTGGGAGTGCCTTGAGAAAACCTAATCTTGCACCTGCGAAACGCGGTTTAGGCATCTTTCTACGACTAGTGTGTTTATTTTACCTAAGTTTGAACTAAAGTACTGCCTACATACTGCCTCAGATGATGGCTGCACATCTTTACAAGCCCAGTGGAATCAAGGTTGACGTGATTTCCACCCATGATGAAGGTGAGTTCTTGATGGTGCGGTCTAGCACCTCAGGCAAGGTGTTTTTTGCACATAAAGACCAAGTTGAAGACTTCAAAGAAGATAAAGAGCCTCAACCCGGTGCAAACTCGTTGAGTACACGCCGTGGCCGCAAGAGAGTCCAGAGCTCAGAGGAAGCTCCCAAGGTTGTGAAGCCCCTCCCTCCTGTCGACGATCGAATTAACTTAAATAATCTGACTCCTGAGGGTCTGACTCAGTGTCTCCCTGGCGTCGGCCTAAAAACAGCTAAAGAAATCGTCGAATTAAGACAGTCGCTGCCTGGCGAACGCTTCAGCAAGCTCGAGCAGCTTGAATCAATCAAACGAGTTGATTGGCAAGAAGTGTTTGCTACGGGTTCGGTGTACGTAGAATAAAAGAAATAGGTGTCTTTAGGTCGTGGCGCAATTAACTCCGAACGAACTTGAACAGATTCAGAGTTATTTAGCTCAACAAGGCGTTGTATTTAACGCCACGACCACTGACGCGTCTAAGCGAGAAATTATCTACTCAGCTGTTAATCAGCTGACGCGAAATCCGGCGCAGGTCTTTGGTTATGCGCTTGATGACTTTAATTTCAGTCGTGTTGCGTACCATTTAGCGTATAACATCGCCACAGTCCCGGCTGGCGATTACGCAAGACTTCTTGAGGCTTGCAACAGCATTCCGAGTGAGTTTTATTACGACAAAATTGTTCAACAGGTCGAACGTTGCGAAGACGCTGAGCGTCTGACTGAATTAGCAACAGGTCGCGCAACTAGCCGCCAGGAAACGATTCTTGGCGACGTCAGCCGCTCGATCAATATTCAAGATAAACGTGAGACTGCGCGTATCTGGCGCGAGAACTATCTCTACGAGTGTGATCGCTTGGCACAGATGCTCTATGTGGCTAACTATCGAGATCCCGTGGCCTCTCGCTACCGTTTTGAGAGAAGCGGCGGAGAGTTTATTCAAGCTATTCCGGGTCCTCCGGATGTCTCTCGTTCTGATCGACTCTATTTTTACGCTAATTGGCGCTAAACTCATATACAGCTAGCTCTGTATCCCTGTGGCGTCTCCCGAAGGGTTTTTAAATATTGTCCAAGGTCTTTCCGACTTTGCAAGGGGTGCCAAGTCAAGTGCGGACGATACTCTTGATCTTATTCAGCGTGCTCTTGGCGGTAAAGGAATTACGCCTCAGCAAGCACGAGAAGTAAAGGAAGCTATTGAGCAAATCCGTCCTTCTCGTGCCCCTGAACCTCTTCAGGGTAGTCAACTTCGTCTTGATCTCCGTCAACCCGGAGGAGGAGCACGGGCTTATTCCCCCGCAAAATCTGCGGGTGAAGACGTTACGGATGTTATTCGTTCTGAGCAGCGTGCTCTTCCTGCTGAATCTTCTGCTTCTCGGATGCGCGGCATTGCCACCGAAGCGGAGCAAGCAGGTCTTATGGGACGGGTTGACCCTGAGATCTTGATGCGTCTTCAGCGGGGTGGCGCTAGCCCTTCCTTCCTTGAGGAAGCTGCTCGTCAGGCTCGCTTGAGTCAAGTCCCCCGTACCACGGCGGTCCAGGGTCCCGCTCGAATGAGTGGTGCTCCCGCTCCTGAACCTCAGTTCAACGTTCAACGCATGAGCGATGAGCTTATGTCGCTGCGTCAGGCTGACCCTGGTACTTTCCGTGCAATTGCTGAGCTTTCTGCTCCTTTAGCGCAGAAGACCGGTGCTCCGATGCTTGAAGTCGTCGAAGCTATTACTGGTCCTAACGGAAATAAGGTTATTAACTTTATCGAAGCAGGTAACGACCTTCCCACTGCCGTTCGTTTGGCTCAGGGAGGACCGATGGTTCCCACCCGTGGCTCTGCCATGACTCGCCCTGGCGATCCGGGTGCTTTGGTCCGCTCACCCGGCGGTAGCGTTGTTAATCAGACCGCCGAAGACGTCAGTGTTCGCGTCCTTGACCCTGAGATGCTTTCAGCTGCTGTTCCTGGCGTCCAGAAGGCTGATTTCGGTCTTCTCCGAAATGTCGACCCCGCGATTCTGGCTGGTCTTGGTTTGACCGCTGGTGGTCTTGGCGTTGCTGGTCTTAGCCGTATGGCTGGAGGCGGCGATAGAGCCCCCTCGATGCCTCAAGGTATTAACGAGGCAGTCGATCAAATGGCTGGCCAGCCTGAAACGCAACCCAGCCCGACTCTTGAAACTCCTGTGACCGCTCAACCTCCTGGAGTTCCTCCAATCGACCCGACGGTTGCTCCTCCCACCTTTCCTGGCGCAGTTCCTCCCGGTGGCTCCAACGTTGACCCCACGCTTCCCGCTCCCGTCGTAACCAACGGTGACCGTGCAAGTGAAAGGCGGGAGCAACTTGCTCAGGCCGATCCACGGGTTGCTGCGGCTGAGCGCCTGATGGAGCCTATGAGTCCTGAGCGATATAAGAACATCGCTGACTATTACCGTGCTCGCGCAGCTTATTCCGCTCAACCGGAAGTTAATCGTGAACTTCTGAAGTATGTCGGCGGGACTGGCGGCTCCCCGCAGATGTCTGCAGACCTTGAGATTTGGGCACAGAAGTTCCCTGGTCTGGCTTACGAAATGCAGCGCCGTGCTCTCGCTAATCCTGCTGCTAACCAGCAATCCCCCGAAGCTGTTAGTACACCCACTGTGGTAGGCACCCAGATGGGTTCCGATAACACAATGGCCAACCCTATTGGTGCAGCTGAAGCGGTTGGTTCTCAAGCCGTCAACCCCACTGCGGGAGGAGCTGACCTTGAGGACGCAACTCGGATGATCCAGGGCGTAAAGCTACAAAGGGGTCAAGATCTACTTGAAAGTGTCCTTATGGGACGCTGATAGTAAACTCTAAGTAGGGAGATTGGTTCGATGTCTATTACTGGTCAGTACAATCTTGATCCACTGGACTTTTATACATCCGGTATGGATTTCGGTATTGATATTCCCCGCTATGGAGATGCGGGTCAAGCTGCTGGTGCCGCTATTTTCAGCGTTCCTTCGTCTGCAGAACCACCTAAAGAAACTAACGGTATCGGTAGCTTCCTTGGAGCCGCCGCTGATTTAGCGGAGGGCATTAACAACACTATCCGTGCCTATAAAGGTTTCCCCCAAAGACCTTATGGTGGTTACAGGTCTGCTGGCAACCGACTCGGTGAGTTCATGCAGCGTATGGAGCAAGACGAGACTAGATCTCCAGAAAAAGACCGGAGATTGGAGGATTACAAAGAAGTTATCAGCAGTCTTTTTGCTGACCCAGAGGTGCTTGCCGACTTAATCGTCAAGACTGAGGAGTATAAAAAAAAGCAGAAGGAAGACGAGCTTCGTGGGGCCTCTACCCCTTTGCAACAGGCTACACCTGTTCAGTAGCACCACCTTTAACTAGAGCACGTAATGGCCTCGACTAGCACGAACAAACAACCGCTAATGGTTGACCGTCCCTTTATTCGGGGCGCCAAGATCAACAGTGGCACTGGGACAATCTCGAGCACGAGCAGCCCCGAGTTTGGAAGTCTTATCCAACTCGTTCGTGTAGGCGACGTGCCTTCTGAGGACGGTGCTCTGGTTGAGGACCTCTTTATTGTTTCCAACGAAGGGTATCCGAACGACGGTGGTGTCCGGAGCGCTGCATTCGGTGTTTACATCTACGCACCGAATCAAGCATCCCCTTCAACTTCCGCATCGATGATGATCGGTAAGTTCGAAGTGGGACTTTCAGGCGATACTGAGGGACTTATTCAGCGTGTTGAGCTCCCTGCCACAGTCGCCCCGACACCTCAAACTGGGGACACAAACCTCATCCGTCCTATTGAGATCGGTAAGTCTGAAGCTCTTTATCTGGAGAAGGGCTACATCCTTGCTATCGGTTATATCGGTGATGGCCCTGCCGCTGTCTCCGGTGGATTGAGTCCTTCTGGAGTGACTATCTTCGCTCAAGGCGGCTTTTATTGATCCATGGCACCCAAGCGCGGAAACGACTTTGGCTGGAAGGGACACCAGCCAAAAAAGTCAAGCTTCGCGTTTGACAAGATTCAGGGCGCTAGCAACGCTTCAAAGCTAAACCGCCCTTTACCTTTCAAGCAAAAATTCCGTCCTGACTTTAACTTAAAGGATTTCAGCATCCTTTTTGACTATAACTACGCGTCCATGTGGACCCGTTGGAGGCGTGGTTATGAGCTCTATATGTACGCTAACCAAGCGTATGTAGGTCTTAATTACTCATTTAGATACTTCATCTCAGGCACTGCTGGCATAGGGACTGCCCTTCCTGGTGCCTGTTACATGTACCCATCCATGAGCCAGGATATGGCCATGCGGATGGTTGCGATCCGACCGAGGGACTCTTTCAACTTTCTTGATTTCGGTTACTCGATCCAGTCAGTAACGCAGACTTCAGGCAATGTTTACGCGGTTCAACTTTCCAGTAACTTTGGACCGCCAATTTCTTTCTTCACGGGGGAGGTTATCTCTGATCGATTTGCTTCTGATGGCACCGAGAAAACCACGTACAACAACTACAAAGTTGTCGGCGTGGGCAATGGAACTACACCCTTAGTCCCCTCGTTCGCTCCAATTTTTAACAGCATATTTATTTCTATTGATACGGATAACAGCTGGTCCGTCATAAATAACGAAACTCTCCAGGCTCCTGCTGGTCTTCCGACTGTCGGTGATTACTTCACCACGGAGATGCGTTTCGGTTGTAACTGCCCGGATTACCTGGCTCGGGAAGACTTCAATTTATATAAGTACAACCTTAAGAGGCGCTATCCCTACACGCTGCCGCAAGATTTAAAACCAGGGAGCTACGACGCTGGGTCTGATTATTTTGCTGACCGAACTTCACCTTCGAGGGATCTTCCCGGTTTTACAAGAGATTTTGGTTTCCTTTACGTCAAGAAGCTAATCAACTTACCCAGCTACACCGATAGCGCAGTTACTTACTCGGATCCGAATCTTCTTTACTTTGCTCCGCGCTGGTGCAAACACATCTATGCGTCTTTCTGGGATCTACAAAATCGATTTGGTAAGGATATGTTCCCTTACGTTTGGCTCGATCAGCCAAGCGATGAACCAATGGATGATCGCTACCGCGAGGAATTCCAGAGGAACTTAGAAAAACAGACAACGTTTGAGAAGAGACAAGAGCATCTCCGGTGGTGGGAAAAGTACTCTCCCTCTCAAAACACCGTGCCTGTCCACATGATGTATGCGGACATGCACCCAACGATGGTCAAAACTCTGAACTTTGACACGTTGGTTTCTGGTATTTCGAGTCCAATGTCCGCAAGCGGATTCGAAATGTTCCAGTTTGATCAGTACAACCCGTTTGAACCGATCGATCCGGCAACCCTTCAGAAGTACGATGGGGGAACCTACGCATCAGGGGTGCTTACGAGCGGTTCCGCCTTAATCTTCGATGGTGGTTCTTACGCTAACGGTGCTCTAATCCCGCCTGTTACACAACCGTCAAACATCAACGGAGGCACTTATTAACTCATGGCTTCTACACCTGTCATTCTTCTCTTAAAGAGATCTGGTAATTCTGCCGATCGTCCGGATACAGCGACGGTACAGACGGGTGAGCCTGCCTTGAGCTTCGGTGGCGCCGAACCAGGGATGTACTTCAAAGATTCTGCTGGTGCAATTAGGAAGATTGGCCCCACTTTCTACGGGACTAATGCGCCTAACTCAAGCCCTGTGGGATCTACGGGAAACTCTGTAGGTGAGCTCTGGGTTGACTCCTCAAGCTCGGCTTATTACATGAAAGTCTGGGACGGAGCGTCCTGGCAGAAGGTCGGTGCAGCTTTTGCAGATAACGCAGCGTCTGCAAACGTCACGATTGCCTCTGGCGCAATTGTCGCAAACTCAGCAATCGTCGCTTCAGGTTCTTTAGGAGCCGTCAGTGCGTCAGGAGCTCTACTGGCCTCGGGAGCCATTGGAGCTCTTATTGCTTCCGGAGCTCTCGCTGCTTCGGGAGCGATCGGAGCTGTGTCTTCCTCCGGTGCTCTCGAAGCTAACTTAGCTTCTGGAATCAACGTGGTAGGTGCTCTACCCGCAGCTTATACCGGAGGCGTTGTTTATCTCAACGCTGGCGTAAGCGGTTTATACGTATCCGCGAACGGCGGTTGGATTTTGGTTTAAGCGTTACGCAGAGTCGCTTTAAGCATCCACGCTCCTTTAAAGAGGTTTCCGCAGACACCTGCAGCGGCGTTTTCTAGATCGGGAGTACCGGTAGCGCGGGCTTGTTCGGTCAAGTCCTTTGCCATCATCCCTCCGTCTTCTAGGTTCTTGGTGTAGATCATTAGACCTTCACGAGCGTCATAGGACTTAACGCTCTTAAATTTCTTGTACGAGTCCATAAGCCCGCACTGACAAGACGGCAGCAGATAATCCATGCTCCGGACAATTTCGGCAAGCAGATCAAAGTCCGCGATGTGTTGTTCGTACTGTTTCTTCAGAAACTTATGGAGAGCAAGAAACTCTCGGCACTCGACGTTTAAGTGCAGGAGATGCGCTTGGGTGTTTAACTGATACAGATACGAAGAAAAGGAGACCGTGGCATAGACGAGATTATCTACGCTGGTCTCCTTCTTGATGATGACTTCCTCGGTAAGGACCTCAGCCTTAGGGGCTTCCAAAGCTTCTGCGAACATATCTAAAGCGCTGGAGGAAGTCATCGCTATTAAGAGATCGTATAACCAGATCTCTTTAGTTTAGCTTGATCACTCAGCTTCGTTATTAGCTTCGGATTCGCCTTTAAGGAACTCCTGAAGAGCGTCCTGGTTGATGCGATAGAGAGACTTCGCACCATTAGGCTGAAGGTTAACGAAGATCCCTTTAGGCCAACCACCGGGCTGGTTAGATACGGTCAAAGCAATACGCTTACGCACAAAACCAGCAGAGCAGTTCAGGAGCTCAGCAGTTTGCGCGATGGTCAGAAGTCGTGCGGCTTCCATCAACTTTAAAGACTTTGGTGAGGTCAACGCAAAGACATTAGCAGGATTTTGCGTTAAATGATTAGATGCAGTATGACTTTACATTTTCTTTCGATTCTAAGGGTTAGACTAGTTGGATATCGACCTAAACCCAATGTCCATCAGGATTGCTGGCGAGGTTTTTAGTGGTTACAACAATCCCAAACGAGACTCAGACGGAGGCAAGAAGTTCGCCGTGGCCGCGAAAGAAGGTGATGATGTTCGCCTTGTACGTTTTGGGGACCCTGATATGACTATCAAGAAACACATACCAGAGCGTCGCAAGAGTTTCAGAGCGCGACATAACTGCGACAACCCTGGAAGCAAGTTAAAAGCACGCTATTGGAGCTGTAAAGCTTGGTGAGGTTTAGAGTGTTTTGTTAATTGACTTACACTTAAGTTAGAAGCCTTCGAGCAAATGGGCGATGAGTTTGACAAGATCACCGTCGGGTTGACTCTTGAAGACGACTTTGTTCTGACTCGGTTGAAGAACAAAGCCCATGAGCTCAAAGGAGACGCTCGAGATCAGTACCTCTGGAAAACTATCTACCGGTTTGTATGTCGGGAGCGAGCCTACAAGTCCGTCATGCAGGAAATCGGTTTAGTTATTGATACTAATATTGATGTATTCGACGAATTGGTAGATGGCTGACCGTATCGGTACTCTTCGTCCTGAGGACCGCGCTGCGGTTTATGAGGCGGCTAAGCGCCTTCAAATAGATCCTTACGAGCTAGGCGCTGTTATCCACAAGGAGTCAGGTTTTAACCCAAACGTCTGGGGCGGTGCCGGTGGCAAGTACTACGGACTTATCCAGTTTGGAACAACCGAGCGTGGAGAGGCTGGTCTTAACCCCAAACGCATCGGGTCCTACACAATTCGTGAGCAGCTACCCCACGTTGAAAAGTGGTTGGCTGGCCGTGGTTATCGCCCTGGTATGGGTGTGCAGAAACTATACGCAACCATTTTGGGAGGAAATCCAAACGCAAATATCTATTCAAAAGATGCTAATGGTACTTCCGTAGCTAATGCTGTCGGTTCGTTCCGTCCTGGCGGCGCTCTCTATCAGCGAGCTAAGGGAACACTTGGAGATGCCCAAGAAGGCACCCTTCTCGCCTCTTACTCACCTGAAGGAGGACAAACAACCAGTAGTTCGCAACTCCCACAAGGATCCTTTGATTCGTCACGCCAACAACTCAACGCTACGGTAGGGCAAGCATTACTTAACTCCATCCTCAGAAATTTTGCTGGTGGAGATCAGTCCATTATTGATTACAGCTCTCCTACTCAACCAGCTGTTCCTCACAGCAATGAAGCTGACGTCGAAGATCTCGAAAATAGTGCAGATTATTCAGAGCTTGCTGAACTAGTCAAATCAACCTTAAAAACCAATCGAGCGGAAGACGAAGCTCGTCGGCGAGAGCTCATGGGCGCACAAATTCAAAGCCAGCAACTTGCTCAGAAGGCGAATATGTCGAACCTCATGAGGCAGGCAATGGACTCGTTTAAGACGATTCCTACTGTCTTCTAGTCGTATAATTACGTTAAATAGAATCGGGTAATGGCGGAAACCTACATCCCCTTCGGTACGGATCTTGATCTTGGGGTTAACTATGGAAGTTACAACGACTTCCCTGACTACTCCAGTGTCTTTTCCGGGAGAACCCCTGGAACAGCCACCTCTGGTGGAGGTGGTTTAGGTGGTTTCGTAACCAACACCCTACTTCCGAATCTGGGTAACGTTACCCGGATAGCAGGAGCTGTGGGCGATATTGCTCGAGGTGGTGATATTGAGCAACTCGAAAAAATTATCGGCAAATCAACTGAAAAACTAGATACACGAGCCCAAGAAACTCTTGGGCAAATTAGAGATATTTTTGACGAGATTCGGGGCCTTACCGGGGTTGCTACCCAAGATGCGGTCCAGGATTATTACAAGCGTTTTGATGACTACATGACTGTCGCGATGGATCAAGCTCGCGCAGACTTAGCCACTCAACCTGATTTGACTCGTCAATACGACACTCTTAAAACTCGAATCGGCGATGTTCGTGCTTCGGATCTTAACCTCCTAAATAGTCAGCAGTTTATGGATATTGCTAAGCGTCCTCAGGACTACATGAGCCAGACTGATGTCAACGCAATTAAGGACGTGATGACTCTAGGTCCCGAATATCGTCAGCATTACTCCTACGCTGACCCCGAAACTCAAAGTCTTGTACGCGGACGTCCTACTGCCGTGCAGGAGTATGCAAGTTTCTTTGCAAACAGCCCTGAAGTTCGCGGAATGATGGAATACAAAGTCTGATGACTTCGATTCCTCGTTTAGCAATCGAAAGGCGGGCTAAAAGTCACCAAGAGCGTCGCTATCGCCACGGAGACAAGTCTCCTAAAACTTTTCGTTTTGCCGGAGAAGTTTTTAACACCGAACCTAAGGAAAAACTTCGTAGTCTTCGAAAAGCAGAAAGACAGCGTCTTCAAGCTTCAAGACCCGTGGGGTTAGGTTTTGGTGAACGAGACACCTACGGTCCAGACGAGAACTGGGATACTAAAGATCCTATTGAGCATAAACCCGTCCCAGACTACTATAAAGTCTGACAAACTCTTCTAGTTTGTCTTGGTAGTTATCTACTGGCGGTAAGTAATATACAAAACCAAGAACTTTACTCTGTTTTAGAGGTCTAAGTTCTTCGTTGTCTTCAAATAGTTTTGGTCTCTCCTTTAGTACGCAGAGAGGAAAATCAAAGTTCAACTTCTGGGTAACCAGTAAAGCGACCTCGGTTGAGGTCAAGAAGATAATCGCTTCGCTAAATTCCTTTCGGATCCATTTTTCGTAAGCAAGTTCAAGCCATACCCGCTGACTCGACTTTTTAAAGCCAAGATTCTTACGAAAGAGTTTGTTGCTCTTTGGCTGCTCGTGTTTGAGAAGAATATCCCTTGGCGGGTAGAGGTAGACGTTCTTAGCTCGCCACGGTTGAACTAATCCGTTGTCTTTCCAATCGAAAAATCTGTTCGATTGGACAAGAGAATTTGCGTGAGGACTCGAGGCTGGATCTAGGTCTATCTCTCCTCCGAACAAAGCTGTGGTTACAGCAATGAGCTCTAGAGGAGAGACAAAATCTCTAGAAGATAAGACCATTCGAATATTCGTCGATCTTTTTATTCACTTCAATAGGATCCAGGATGTGGAGGCAGATCTCGTTAGGTTGGATCATGGCGAGGAGAGCAAGATCGCTCTCACGTTCCGCTTCGATGAAGTTGATTATTCGTTTAAACATTTCGGAAGTCTGATTGTCCATCGCTTCTTGGGCGACCGATAGATCATCTTCAAAGTCCCGAACAGTCATGTACTTACTGTTCTCTGGGTCTTCCGGGTTGAAGACTAAGATCCCTTTCCCCTTCGCTCGTTTGTTTTCGAAGTAGAGCCTAGTTACGTCAGACAGAATGGTTCTGACTACGCCCGCCGCGATCATATTCTCGGTCTCAGAACCGGAGAAAAGATGCTTGACGAGACGGGAAGCGTTCTTAGATAAATCAGACATTTTTAAAATTAGACCAGGCGGAGTGGATAATCGTGTGAACGTCGTAGAGAAACTTAGAGGAGTTTCGCTCTTCTGGATCGAGTTTACAGAAGTGAGTTCCCTCTACAAGGCCGGATTTTCCCCCAGTCGCCAGACCTTGATGAATGAGTTTGTCTAAAGCGATTCCAGGAATGTTCAAGCGCTGGCAGATGATTTTTTTGGAGACAAACCCCGTGGTTCTCCGTTCGTTGTTTCTTTCAGAAGCTAATAACTGAAGTGAGACGTCGATGCTGTTGAGTGCGTCCCTGATGTCCTTGATTTCTCGAAGATTGATGTCCATGTAAATAGAAAACGGCAGAGGGCTCCCCTTGATCACCAAGCGCTTGGCAATCAGAGCGACTTAACGCCGAGCCGGAAACGACAAAAACGGTACTCGGACCCTCAGGGGTCAGCGTGGTCGTTGTTACACGTTGACGCGATCAGTCTAAGAGGGCTTTGAGTTTTTGCTGGAAGTCGGGAGCGTCCTCAATAAGGATCTCGATCAGCTTAGCGAGTTTTGGTGTGATGTCATGTTCTTGAGGTGTCTTTTTGATTAACCAGTACTTATGTGCGTTTAAGAGATAGAAGTGCGTTTGCTTGGCCTTAAGAGCCTGGGCACGCCATCGCTCGAAGTCAAAACTGTTCTGATGGCGAGAGTCACCGGTCTTTAGCTCAAGCTCACGCACCTCTATCTGGAGGTCGATGTCCCGGATCGTAAATTCAAGAGAGCTAATAGTCGCCTGGCAGTCCTTAATCGATTTAGGGCTCTCGTTATCGGTATAAATCCAGGACGGGAGGTTGTCTATTACAAACTCTTTGTCCCACAAAAAGGGTTTTTGATCATGCGTGTTCGTAGAACGCGCTGAGTAGCTGGGAGAAGAATAGGTTGAAATCGCCATTTAAACAGAAAAGGGTGTAATGCTCAAAGTGTGTACTAACAACGAGGTTAATACGTTTTAGTTTTTCTAATTGAGTTCTTGTGGTTGTGGTCGACTGCCCAAGTGACTCAGAAAGCTCTGACAGATGGGCAGGTTGCAAGCACTTCAGCTCCTCGATGAGCATACAGAGTTTTTGGTTTTCCCGCCTCTCCTTCTTACGGAGTGGATCGTGCTCAGAGAAAGATCTAAGGAGTGCTGTTCTCGCAATAGCGTTTTGATGGTTTGCGCCCGGATCCCCTCCTCCGTAAGGCGCAGTATGTAGCTCTTGGTCTGGTCCGTCACTTTGGCGGAGAAGTTGGAAGTCACGCATAAGTGGTGAGGGTTTATACAGAACGCATGAGAGCACGTCCTGCTCACACAGTCACTTGGACTTAACTTTTTCTCCCAGAAGGCTTCGTAGACAAACCGAAGGACGCGGATGCTCTTGGCCTCCTCGCGATCGGTCCAGACGTAGGTGTCGGGCAGTTCGAAGTGCTGTTCACTTCCGATAAGAGGTCGATTCCTCTCGAGCCATGCTCTTAGGAGACCAGCCTTGGAGGTCGCGAGCTTGAGATCGTTCCGACAAACCTCACAACCTTGAAAGAGGCCGCCTAGGAAGCAGACGCGAGGCATGAGCTCCTGGGGTACGACAAGAGGCTCAGAGCGTCCACAAAGGCAGCGCCATGCAGCCACCTCAGCGTGGTGCTCTACCTGCCAGTGCCCACGCCTCTCAACCGCTGTGGGGATGGCAGCAGGGACTTCCTGGGGTGTCTTCGGAAAGTCGAGGAGCCCCAAGAGGGCTAAGGCACGTATTGAAACTTCCATGCGCTTAAACGCACTGTGTGCTCATTGTAGCACGGGGAACGTTGGGATGTGCGTAGGTACTCATACTCATCACAGAGCGCACAGAACGATGGGTATGTTCGGATTTTCTGAGAATTTTACCTTTATCTAAAAGGAGATGCTCATCAGGTTTGCTCTCGTCTCGCCTTATTTAAAAGTTTTATTCGGTCGTGTGCCGAAGAGTCGATTTGGACGATTTACCACATATACGATTATGAGACTCGAATTAAGACTCGACCCACTACAAAGTTACATTTTCGAGGGCAGTACAAAGTCGTAGAGAATCGACCTCTGACAGGTTTTTTTCTTCAATTGTGTTCCGAGAGAACAATCGTGGTGACGACCAAGGTTAATGATTGTGTATACTCTTAGTAACTGTTAACAGCATCGTGTCCAAGACGGACGTCGAGATCTTAGAAACAATCTCCTGGGAACAGCTGCGCAGAGAGTCTTCTTTGCTCGGAATACCAGCCTGGAAGCTGGCTGAGGAACTGGCGTTCCACAAAAAATTAGTCAGTAGTAAGACTAAAAAGTAACTATCTGAAGATTACTTATACGTTTTTAGGTGGGGTAGAATCGAGATTACAGGAGGGTAAGATCTAGACTTGTTCAATGGCTCTTGATCCTTGCCCGGTTCACGGGAGTAACTACCGTGCGCTACACGAACACTCGTTCAAAGGCATCGTTGATGTCATTGACGAAATTATTGCAACCCTGAGTGGCGTGGGAACTGCTTCTTTCTCTCGGTGTCCCGTAGGTTACACCTACAACTTTGAAGGAGTAGTTCGTGCGCTTGAAGACTTAAACCTAACGGCCAGCGGGATTATCGCTGGTGCGGATATCGTTGCTGGTTCAGGTATCAGCATCGTTTCGAGCGGTAACTACGAAATTGTTTCCAGCCTGATCACCCAGTCTTTACCTGGGTCCGGCGTTACTCCTACTTACAGCGGAGCCGCCACGATATTTGATGTAAATATTGCTGGCCAAGGGAACAACTCTGTTGAGTATGACGGTACGCTCATTGCGATCTCCGGTTCGAACGAGGGTGCGGTTGCTGTTGTTAGCGGTCTTGTTGGTGGTAACGGAATCAGCATTACTGCTAGTGGAGATACCGCGATTGTTTCGACTGACCTGATCGGTCAAGGCTCCGTCGATTTCTCTTATACCGGTGCTGGTGTAGGCGTTATCTCCGGCCAAGCTCAGCAGTTACTTGTTGCTGGTTCTGGTACAACTGTTAGCTCTAGTGGTGATTATCAAATTGTCGACGTTGGCATTCTCGGATTGCCTGGAATCGGTGTTACTTACTCTGGTCCGCAGATCTTCTTAGAAAATAAATTAGCTCCCGGCTCTGGTACTGCTATCTCAACTAGCGGCACCTATAGAGAAATTAATGTCGGTTCGCTCGGCGGCGCCAACGTCACGGTTGGTTACTCCGGTTCCTTTGTTACATACAACAGCACGGCTGAAGCTGGAGCTGCTGTCGTTACGGTGTCCGGTGAACCTGGAGACAACTACCTCGCTGGTTCCCTTTGGTTCGACACTAACGAAGGTCGTCTGTTCATCTATGCCTCGGGCAACGACGTCGCCGAGCCCGATTGGTACATCGCTAATGCTGAGGCTCTGGCCATCAAGAGCGAAGTACCACCTTCTGGTACCGGCGGGTTCAACGCTCCGCCTCTCGATGGCAGCCTGTGGTTCAACACGCTCATGGGCTCTCTGTTCATCTACGACGCAGCTACGAGTGGCTGGTACGAATCCGCCGCATCTCGTACCCCTGTCTACGGTGACACCGCACCCGTTAGCGCAGTTGATGGCACTCTGTGGACTGAGCCTTCTACCAGTACTATTCGTTACTGGAATGGCACTCAGTGGACAGATATTACGGCGGGTGTCTCTGAGGGTGAGACTATTGGCCTGATCATGGGTCTCGGCTAACCTCTGAGCGATCCCTAAGAGTTCAATGTCTAAGCCTAAGAACGTTCAACAAATTGAGTCCAAGTCCAAAAAGACTAGACAGGGTCAGGGGCGCAATAGCCTCAAAAACCATGGCCGCAAAAAAACTCGCGGACAGGGGCGCTAAAGTTAATAGTTAGGACTGGAAGTAGCTGTGCTTTTATCGTTTATCGCTGCTGAAGCCATCGCTCTTGGTGATGCGGTCACGATCAGCACCACTACTTCTGGTCAAATTATTCCCGCTCATCCCTCGGGTATCCCTTCGGCGACGGTTGTTGGTGTCGCTGTAGATGCAGTGTCAGCCGGGACTTTGTGCCGTGTGGTCTCTGACGCTGGTGCTCAAGCTTTTAGTGGCCTGAATCCTGGTCATCGGTACTACGTAAGTCCTAGTGGAGCTTACGCAGTTGATTACGACACCTTTATTGTTGAGTTTAATCAGATCGGAGTTTCTGGTTCTTATTTAACTCAGATCGGCACAGCTATTAGTCCGACAACCTTAAAAGTTTCACCAGTTGAGCCTAGATATGTTGTCAGTGGAGCTCTTTGATAAGGTGTAGAATATGAAGCAACGTAGGGTTGTGACCGGTGTCAAACAGGTCGATTTTCAACCGAAATTACACCAGTTACCAAGCTGACGGTACAACTGTATACCTTGCTAACGGGCAAGGTGTCGTAACTAATCCAGCTCCTGAAGCAACGCTTACGGCGGGTGGAGATTTAGTTGCTGGTGAATGTGTTTCGGCAAGCGGAAACTTTGTTGTTCCTGCTATAGCAATTAGTGGAGCTGACGTAACTCAGTTCTCACCGATTGGCTTCGCTAGTGCCGCTGCTTCGAACGGAAGCTCGGTAATCATTAATTTAGACGGCGTGGTTACGCTTAGCGCAAGAAATATCACTGCAGAAACAGCTTTAATCCCTGGTCAGTACTACTACCTTTCTAAATATCAGGGCGAAGTTGTCCGCTATGAGACAGCTTCGGGCACCGTTACAGGTTCTGGCTCGAATGCTTATGCGGCAGCTACACCAGTTGGTTTGGCTTTGACGTCAACTCAACTTAGTGTGGAGATTGCTCCACCTGTTCTTCTTTATACTGGGGGCTAGGAGACTAGATCATGGTTTTAAGAAGGCCAGTTGTTTTAGTTAGTGGAGCGTTAGCTGAGCTCCCTTTTGGTGACAGCATCATCACCACTGCTTCTGGCGGAGAACTTACTGCTGGTAGTGGCCTAGTCGGTGGCGGTAATACTGATGCCACCATTCGTTTAGATGTCGCTTTAACTGCTTCGGCAAGCGGTTTAATTTTTGCCGGTGACGAATTAGCTATTGATGGTGTCGCTTTAAAGCGCTCGGAAGATGCCCTCGCTTCCGGTAATGCAGCTTTAAGTAACGCTACTGCTGCTCTTGCTTCTGGTAATGCAGCTTTAGTTGATTCTGCAGTAGCTCTTTCTTCTGGTAACGCTGGTCTTGTAGAGGCTGCGACTGCGATTGCCTCTGGTAATGCTGCCTTACTCGTTGCTGAATCGGCTTTAAGTTCCGGTAACGCCTCCCTATCTATTGGTGTTGCAGCGCTTGCCTCGGGTAACGCGGGTCTTGTCGACAGTGCAACCGCCTTAGCTTCCGGAAACGCTGGGATTCTCCTCGCCTCTACGGCTCTTGCTTCGGGTAATGCTGGTCTAGTTGTTTCTGTTGAGGCACTTGCCTCTGGCAACGCTGCATTAGCCGACAGTAATACTGCACTTTCCTCGGGTAACGCTGCCCTTACCGACGCTGTCGCAGCTCTCAGTTCCGGTAACGCGAGTCTCTCGATCTCTGTGGACGCGCTTGCCTCAGGCAACGCTGCCTTAACTAACTCGTCAGAAGCTCTTGCTTCTGGTATTGCTGCTGTTGAAGTTTCAGTCGCTGCACTGGCTTCTGGTAACGCTGCGCTGTTTGACTCTCAGGCCGCTCTTGCTTCCGGTAATGCGGCTCTAGTCGATTCGGCATCTGCTCTTGCCTCTGGCAATGCAGCTGTAACTCTCTCGAACGTCGCTCTTGCCTCGGGTGCGGCTGCCCTCGCTGTGGCAGACACGGCGCTTGCCTCTGGTAATGCTGCCTTAAGTTTCTCACAGAGTGCTCAGGCTTCTGGTAACGCTTCAGTCGTCGTTTCTCTTGACGCTTTAGCCTCCGGTAATGCTGCTCTAGCGACTGCTGCAGCTGCTTTTGCTTCCGGTAATGCGGCGCTTGCCGATCTTGCAGGCGCAGCTGCTTCTGGTAACGCTGGTATTGAGTTAGCAATCATCGCACTTGCGTCTGGAAACGCCGCGATTGTCGATGGTCTGGTTGCTCTTTCTTCGGGTAATGCGGGGATTCTGTTAGCTCAGACTGCTCAGGCTTCCGGGGATGCCGCGATTGTTGATGCTGCAGTCGCTCAGTCTTCTGGTAATGCTGCATTAGTCCTTGCTAATACTGCACTTGCTTCTGGGGACGCCGCCATCGTTGTCGGTAATACGGCTCTTGCTTCGGGTAACGCCGGTCTCGTCATTGTTCCCGAAGCTCAAGCATCCGGAAACGCAGCACTTGAGGCTTACGCAGCTAACCCTGGGCTTCAGACCGGTGAAGCCATCGGTTTGATCATCGCCCTCTCGTGATATGACTGCTCGTCGCGGCCTAATTTATTCCGGTGGCTTCATTACGGAGCATACCGACGAGGACGTAATCCCTATTGTTGGCGACTTAGTCCTTGGAAGTGGATTAGGTGGTGGACTAGTTCCTTTAGGTACCGATGGGTTTGTACAGCTTGTAGTTGCTGGGACCTCAGGTCTCTTATATACAGCTGATGGAAAGATCGGACTTGACGGTCTTGATCTAGCTACAGGTGATGTAGCGACTGCCTCTGGTACTGCTGCGATAGCCTTCTCGGAAATTGCTCTTGCATCAGGTCTAGCGGCGTCTGCTGCGAGTCAGACTTCGCTTGCTTCCGGAAACGCTGCTATTTCCGAAGCTCTTGTTGGGCAAACTACTTCTAATAACGCACTTGCATCAGGGGAGATCGCTCAGGCTTCAGGCAATCTGGGCATTCCGTTCAACGAGATCGCACTCGCATCTGGAAACGCAGCACTTGTTGATGCCGCAGTCGCTCAGTCGTCTGGGAACGCTGCTCTTGTCGACGCAAATATCGCTGCCGCGTCAGGTTTTGGTGCCTCTTTTATCGCAGGTTCCGCTTTAGCCTCCGGTAACGCAGCTCTATTTGATCTCCAGTCGACCATTGCCTCTGGTGATGCTGCGATTGTTGATTCTCAGGCGGCAATTGCTTCCGGTTCTGCCGGAATCACCGTTGCAGCCGTGGCAGTTGCTTCGGGTGCTGCAGCTCTTGCTGATAGTGCCGTAGCGCTTGCTTCTGGTAATGCCTCCTTACTTAATGCAAGTATTGCCTTTGCGTCAGGAAGCGCTGCAGTTACTGATGCAAGCACAGCTTTGGCTTCTGGTAACGCAGCTGTGTTCCAGGCTATTCAGGCGCAGGCCTCAGGTAACTTAGCTCTGGCAAATTCGGTTGAAGCTATCGACCGTGGTGACGATGCAGTAGTCAAAACGTCATTCGTCTTCGTCATTTCTGACGATTCGATTGAGAATTCGATCGAGGCGATTGCCTCTGGTCTAGCTGGGGAAGCTATCGCCTCCGTAGCGATTGCTTCGGGTCAGGCTTCGTATCCTTTATCGGCTACTGCTCAAGCTTCTGGTAACGCTGCGCTTGAGTTAACCCCTGCACCCATTGCTTCTGGTAATGCGTCTCTGGAGGTTGCCTCTGTTGCTCTTGCTTCGGGTAATGCCGCTTTAGTACTTGTAGAAACTGCTCAAGCGTCGGGTAATGCAGGTATAACCGATGCTCTTGCGGCTATTTCGACAGCTGACACTGCGATTGTCAGTGGTTTAGCCGCAATTAGTACTTCCAACACGGCGATTGCGAGTGGTCTTGGAGGTATTAGTTACGCTGAAACTGCGGTACTCAACGCAGAGACAGCGTTAGCTTCAGGGAATGCTCTTATCCAAGATGCAGACACAGCTCTTGCATCTGGCAACGCAGCTTTGACTCTAATTATTAACAATCCTCCTGTTGATGCGGATCAACTTATCGGCTTAATCATGGGTCTAGCTTGATTAGGCTTTTTGGTCTGCTAAAATTTAATCAAGTACACCCGACGTAGGGTTCATGGCAACTTTCTATAATCAAGTTGTTAAGAACGTAGATGATGCGGCGGAGATCACTGCTGTCACGTCCGATTCCGACAGCACTATTGTTCTTAGTATTTTAGCCGCTAATACTAACGGTACTGACAACACGGACATCACCGTGGTCCGTAGAGATGCATCTAATAACGATGAAGGTTATCTAGCTTATACGATTGCTATCCCTGCCGACTCCAACCTCGACGTCCTCGGCAATAAGTACGTTCTTCCTAGCGGACGTAAGCTGAATCTGCTTACGAGTACAAGCGGCACCGTTGATGTTCAGATTTCCTACGTTGTGGTGTAACAATGGCGGATTTTAGAAATCAGTTTTTCTTAGCACCGGGTGCGGATACTCCTTCGTATCCTCCACTAAGGATCCGTCTTCCTAACGGTAATACCCGTTATACCTATTCTTGTACTAAGGAGGACTTAAACGCTGCCGGATATGAAGGTCCTTTTGAGGTACCTTCCGTTTCGGGCACTGACACTGTTGCGTGGGACGCCGACACTAAAACTTTTATTGTTGTCGTTGGGGATACGTCACCTGATCCGATTTTTGAAGACGCTCGTATTCGACAGTACATTCAGTCTGTTATAGAGAGTATTAACAACGCTATTCTGACTGACGCTACTCCTGAGTTTCTTGTCTGTTTAAATAACATCAAAGATGCTGCTTGGGTTCTTCTTAACTCCTCTAAGTTATTAACTAACGCCGACCTTCCTTCTTTTAATCTTCCTCCTATCACTAGAAACGCTGTTTATAAAGAGTATCTTACTGACGCTTTTGAGAAGCAAAAAGACTTTTGGAAATATACCTACGAGACTTACGGTTTTATTATCGGTTTGGACCCTCAATGGGCTCCGTATTTTATCCCACCATCTGATTGGGTTTTAAACAGAAAGCCGATGGAGGGTCAGCACATATATGACTATCCCAACGGTATAGCTGTTTATAGCGGGATCGATCCTTCCGGTCAAGTTATCTATAATCCCTGCTATCCCTCGGGCTCCTCAGTACTTTCCGGTATGGATCTAGTCTATAATTTCATCATCGGAACAAACTACAAGTTCTTCTGATGGTCAAGAAGTACGGCGGATACACTGGTAATCCTTCAGCGAGCGATCCTAGTTCGAGCGCTGCTACCGGTTCGTGGCAAGCGCCTTCAGAGATTGCACGCCAGAGAGGACTTGGCGAGTGGCCTAAGGTTAGCTTCCCTAGTGTGTATATTTTCAATAATATTGGAGAATACACTTACGCTGCTGCTTCTGGTGCAGCATTTGAGTCTCTTCCCAGTGGGTACCTTATTCCAAGTGGGCAAGCGGTTTCCCGTACTACATATTCTGATCTTTTCGACTCCATCGGTGAGAATTACGGCGCAGGGGATGGTTTAACTACTTTCAATTTACCTAATCTTCAGAAACCCTATATTCACTTAAAACCCTTTCCTTACGAAGCTAGTCTTACGATTACAAACGCCTCGGGGACGGGCCGTCTTCCTTACCATACACATACTTTTAGCCAGCCCAATAGCTGGTCTGGCGGCGGCGCTAGCCCAGGAAGTCCTGGAGGATACGGTGCCGGTAACTTTGGTTCTAGCAGTAAACTCCAAGGCACTAAAGAAGGTAATCGAGGGGCGACCATGGAAATGGTCCCCCTTATCGCCACAGCGGATGTCAGATCCCCCGTGGGTTTAATCGCCCCGTTATTAATCCCGGATGTTGCTGAAGTAGCTGCTGCGCTTCCTCCTAATACAATTATCTGTAGTGGGCAGGAGCTTAGCAGGACAACTTACTCCCATCTTTATACGTTAGTCGGCAATCTTTTTGGCCAGGGAGATGGGTCGACAACTTTCAACGCTCCTGATCTGCGGGGACTCTTTATTAGCGCCCCCTACTACGATATTCAAGTTCCTTCTGGACATTCCGCTGGCCCGAGCGGATTTTTGCCTAACAATATAGCCTCGCATATTCACGGCTATACGTCAGCCAGTTTCTATTACACAGGTCAGAGAAGCGGTGGACCTACTGGTGCTACTTCAAGTCAGAACCCTCCCGACAGCTCGCTCTCTAGCATCGGAGCTAATGAAGAAAGCAGACCTGACAACATAACCTGTGTCTACGTCTTGGTTGTAGAATAAACTCAAAATCTGAAGACCATGAAGGGACAGATTCATCTTTCGTCGGTTAACTTAGGGACGACCTTTACCACCGCTGATGGTCGCGAGTTCGCTCTTTGCAACGGTCAGTCGTTTCCGCGTGCTACGTACTTTGAACTGAGCGAAATCTGGCCCGTAGGCACCTACGGTAGTGATGCGAGCAACATCCATCTACCTAACCTGAGCAATATCTATATCCGTGGCCATGACTATAGCCGTGGTGTAGCGCATGACTCCACTAAGCGTATTGCCTTATCTGGTGTAGCACCGTCCGGTGTTCAGATTGGCTCGTATCAAGTGGCCAACATGGCTTCTCACGCACACCCGTCTGGAAGCTCTGCACCTTTTACGTTCGCAGGCTCAGGTGGTCCTGTTTTTGGAGTCACGGGCGCTAGCGCTACACCTATTACTTCAACTAGTATGGGTTTCGACGGTGTCATCGCTCATGTGCAGGGTGCTACAGACGCTACCGATTTCGACCTTGCGCACATGAAGGCTTACCCTTACATTTGTCTGCGCTGAGCTTTTATATAATTAATTCGGTTAAAAGGGTTCCTATTTTCCCTTTAAAGAAAGTATTAAAACTAATAGTGATTCGATCAACGGCGCTCATATTCTCTTCTGCTGAGTGATACAAAGTAGATGGGAATATAAGTAAAACGCCTTCTTCTGGTTCTTGTTTATGGATGATCCGTGCATCGTCCGGTAACAGCACATGATATCTGTTTTGGATGTCGTAATCGCTCTGCCTGCTAAACCACGTAGCACCACTCAAACCCTGTATGTAAATAATCCCGCTCAGGATAGAATTTGGATGTGTGTGAGGATGATGCCATTGAAGATATTCACTTCTATTAGCCCACATCAGATTAATTTTTAATTGTTCCATCTGACGGTAGTCAAGATCTTTTACTACAGCATCGACCTTCTTCTGTGCCCACTTGGTAAGGTCCAGCCAGTCTTCGTTTTCGTGTAACCCACCTTCATATGGGTAAGACTTCCCATGATGGGGCTTTTTATCGCGAGTTTCGACATTATCCCAAGGTATAGCGTGGCACCTAGCTCTTACTGACTCAAAAAGTTTTTTAGGCAGCTTGAATTTATATAGCTCTAGAGGCAGGATACCTACTTTCTTCATTTCGCTGGTTCTAGTGGCTGTATGATACCATTAAACGAAATCGGTGCTATGCCTCTTGAAGACTTATCGTCTTTTGTTAAAACGTATAGAATGACTTCTAGTTTATTAGAGTACGCTCGAAGTCTTTTTAGTGACTCTTATCGCACCTGGGATAAGCATTACTATATTCGTAGCGGTAGGGAAGGTACTTCCGAAATTGAGTCTAATTATGACGTCGAACCTCTAATATCAAATTGCTGGGGAGAGTATCCAGAACTTTTAACCTTTATATTTGACTGTTTAAGCTCTTATTACAGCATTTTTCCGAGTAGTTACACTCCCACAGTATCTGCAGTGCGACTTAATAGGTATGAAAAGGGTCAATTAATGAAGCCACATGTTGATCACATTACAAGTCTGTTTGATGGCAATGCTAGAGGTGTACCTGTTTTATCCATCGTGGGCCTTGTGAATAAAGCTGAAGAAGGTGGTGAGTTTTTTATGAATTTTAAAGAAAGTAATGAACAGTTCTTAACTGATGAGGGGGAGTTACTTATATTTCCTTCTTCGTTTTTATATAAACACGAAGTGAAACCTGTCAAGAAGGGTACGAGGGATTCCTTTGTTTCCTGGACATACTTTTGATAGACTGATTTCAGCCGCACTCACATTTGTGAGCGAACGGGACCTTATTTTTGATCTCACATGTTTACAAAAAAGGTCTGCACGTAAGAAGTTCCGACGACAACTACTAGATGAGTGGGGCTGCTGCGCCTACTGCGGTAGATCCAAGCCTTCGACTCTGGACCACGTTGTCCCTAAGGCGCGTGGAGGCAAGACGACCAAGGAGAACTTGATTGCCGCTTGCGGCGCCTGCAACCTTGAGAAGAGTTCACAACCTTGGTTTGAGTGGTACAGAGCTCAAGATTTTTGGTCATTAGAAAGGGAGGATAGAATCCTGCGCTGGGTTAACCAGCCTGAGATTCTTCCTCCCGTTTTAGTACCTACGCCTTGGGCTCAGCAGTTATTACCGCTGACTGCGTAATCACTTCTTAGCGGTTTTGCTAACGATCCCGGCGATCATCTCGATCACCTTGTAAACCTTGCCGTAGATTTCATCATCTCTCGGCGTGGGAGTCAGGTTGACGACAGCCAGAGCGAGGATGTGCAGAGCACCTGCGATACCCGCCACCTCTGCCCAGTTGTTCAGCAGATATTCGAGCATTGGTCTATTGAAGATCTATTAAAATTATACGAGCATTACTAATCCTATGCCCGCGATTCTCGAGGACGCTGTCAAAAGCATCATGAAGGATAATCCGGGTATGGAGAAATCCTCTGCTTACGCTATTGCGACTAAGTCCCTGCAAAAATCGGGTGATCTCAAGGAAGGTACCGTTGAGGCAACTAAAAAAGGTAAGCGTCGTGGCGAGATGTCGAAAGCAACCCGAGCAAAAACTCGTGCCCGGAAGTACAAAACCGAACGTAAAATGGGACGTAAGGAAGAGCGTGACACTTCGGGGCGAAACTGATGGCTGAAGTCGCGAAGAAAAAACACCCTGAAAAGTGGGCTCGAGCTAAGGCCAAAGCCCGCAAAAAGCTCGGTGGCCATAGTGCACGAGCCATGCAGCTTGCCACCAAGTACTACAAGGAGATGGGAGGTAAGTACGAGGGCAAGAAATCGAGTAGTAATAGGCTCTCTAAGTGGTCTAAGGAAGACTGGCAGACTAGAGAGGAGTACGAAAAAGATAAATGAATGAGGAAGACCTAGAGGAACTTCAGGAGAGAATTCAGCAGATGCGAAACTCTCTTTTATTTGAGGAGCCTTGTCCCTTATTCGAACCTTTTGAGGAGGAGGAACTTTATGGCTGACTTAGCACGCGAAAAAGGGCGTACCGAACGGTATCTCCCTAAGGCCGCCTGGGCAGCGATGTCTAAGGAAGAGCGTCGAGCTACGGATGAGAAGAAAAAGCAAGCTACCCGTGGGAAGCCTGTTAATACTCACGTTGCTAATACAGAGACCGCTAAAAGAGCTGGTAGAAAAGCAAGAGCTTATAAAAAAACACACTCAAAATAATTATTAATAGAGGTCATACCACCCAGTTAAAATATATTTTACCTCTGTTGGTGATGGGATACCCCTATGTGTATGGGTAAAATCTGGGGGCCATATAAGTAACTTACCTTTCTCTGCTTTTTCTGTGTGCTTGTAGTATTTAAACTCAGTACCTCCTCCAGCTTCAACAGTGTTTAAGTAAATCATCCAAACTAAACAGCGGTTACTTACTGCTCTGCTTGGTCTCTCGTAGTGAAATATTTTATAGCCTCCCAAAGGAGGAGTGTATTTTTGAAAATTAATAACGTCTGGCATATGAAAATTTATGGAAGCCAGTTCGCTGTATTCAGAAATATAATTTTGTACACTACCCCATAAGAAATCTAATAAAGTTTTAAACTCATCACCGAGCTGATAGAAGTCGTTTAAATAACCTTTAATATCGTCTGAGCATTTAACTTTATCGTCTACTAGCACCTCTCCTTTAGACGATATTATTTTTCCCTCGCTTGCCTTGTCTTTATTACGCTCGAACCAATCTATTGCCTTGTCGCATACTGAATGGTTTTTTAGATAATACCTACCTATGAAATCTGTCACGCGAACCCCTCGTGGTGAACTTAGGGATACTACACGTCTTTTCGTTTGCTCTCCACCCAGGGCGACGTGAGCCTTATTTCACCTCCCAGGAGCGCTTGCGCTTTGGAGCCGTCGGGTTTTGATTCGAGATAAGTTGGCTGGAGTTTCTCCTTCTCTTCTTGCTCCCATTCTCGTTGTATGTTCTGAACCTGCTCGTCAACTTCTTTCATCGCGACTTCAGCTCTGAACGCAGCCCAGTCGTCTAAGCAGTAATCAAGTATTTTTTGGATAAAAGGTTTTCTCTTAAGTGGGTAAAATCTACAGAGAAAGATAATTAGCTCATACGTAAAAGCATTGAACTTGTTGTACATGAACTAGAATTTGATTATTGGTGATATAAGACTCTAGCCATGGCAGAGATTACTTTCAACCGTGAGTTAGGCGCGGCGCCTGCCGGTATCACTCGGTTTGGTCAGATCCGCACTTACAATGGTCTGAATGTGACCATTGACTCGTATCGTGCTTTTGCTGGTGACGGCAAATACCCTCTCTCAGATGTTTTTGAGATAACCTACGGCGCAACGGGTAATGCGATTATCCTGCTCGCCGAATCGTTTGGTATTACAGGTTTTACCGTCGTGGGTTCTGACGGCGTCGAAGACGGCACCTATACGGCACCTAAAACGACTCGCCGTACCAGCGGTGGCATTGGCTTCAGCGCTTCTTCTAGCGATACCGCTACCCTCTATATCCACCGTTCCGACCGCAGCGCTTCCGAATACCTGCTTACCATGCTCGTTGGGTGATATCGCAGAGGATTAGCAGAGCCGTAAATAGTCTCCCTGAGAAGTTCGGGGAGGCTTGGTTATCTTGTATGGTCGCCATGACTCAGGGTGACCTTGATAGTCTTACGTGGAAACATGTTGTAGTTGCTTACAATATCGGTATTAAGACTGCGATCACCTACGCTATATGCTGTCTTCTCTTGAGGCGCATCAGCGCTTTTGGAGCTATAGCTCTGACCGGTGTTCTTACCTCCTTCGCTGACCTTGTTAATCATCCCACGCATTTTGGTTCAGCGTGGTCAGAAGCTGTTGCGACAGGTTTCGGAGCTTCTTTTTTGGCGTTGATATTTCACCTAGTTGTTGTAAAAATAAGTCGGAAAGGTTATCAGCATGACTCAGTTAAGCGCTCAAGGAATAAGCCTGATTAAACGCTTTGAAGGTCTGCGTTTAACGAGTTATGTCGACTGTGTAGGTGTTTTAACTATTGGTTACGGACACACGGGTCCCGACGTTATCTCTAATCAACGAATTACTGAAGACGAGGCGGAAGATCTTCTGCTGAAGGATTTAGTTCGTTTTGAAAAATGTGTAAAAAGTAAGGTAAAAGTACACCTGAATCAGAATGAGTACGACGCTCTAGTCTCGTTTACGTACAACGTTGGTTGCGGAGCATTCGAGGGTTCGACTCTCTTACGTCTGCTGAACGAGGGCGCAGACAAGATACGGATCGCCGACGAATTTGGTCGTTGGGTCAAAGGCGGAGATAAAACTATCCCTGGTTTGGTCAGGCGTCGTGAGCAAGAAAAAAGACTATTCTTGACTAAGCCTGATAAACATCCTCTCTTGGGTCACTCAATTCTGTCGAAACACGACACCTGGCTGAAGAGGAAACCAATTGATTCCTCCCTTTTGACGGCGGAGGAGAAACTTTTTATCCCTAAAAACAGCGCGTGGGAGTGGGACAAAATCAGTATGTACCCAGGGCAGGTACACAAAGAGGTCATTCTCTCAAAACAACCAGATAAATCCTGGTGGATCTACCCAGACCACTGGAAGATAATCAACGACACGAATGTTATTGAGGAGAAGAAAGAAACCAAGCAGAAAGAGATCAAATTAGAGGTTCCTTATTACAGCCAATTAGACAACTACAGAGACTCCCAACGCACTTGCTTTTCGAGTAGCTGTGCCATGCTGTTGAGCTCTCAGATTCCTGGAGCGATCACAGGTGACGACGAATATATTCAAGAAGTTTTTGAGTTAGGCGACACTACAAGCTCTGCAGTACAGGTGCAAGCGCTAGATCGATTCGGACTAAAAACCGAATTTGTCACTAACGGTGATTGGGACGCAGTTTTCAAACTTCTCGAGAAAGGTGTGCCTGTCCCGATTGGGATTCTCCATAAAGGTCCAGTTTCGAAACCCACCGGAGGGGGTCATTGGATTTGCTGCGTGGGCGTAAACGCAGACAGAACAAAACTTTGGGTCCACGACCCCTATGGGGAGTTAGATCTTGTGTCGGGTTCTTACGGGAGCACTGACGGGGAGTACCTCCAGTACTCCATTAAGAATCTTGGACCTCGTTGGTTAGTTGAGGGTCCTAAGAGTGGTTGGATGATTCGAGCTTGCTAAGCTTGAGTGCCTTTCTAGCTGTTCAATGTCAGTCGGAGACTTCGATCTGGAGGATATCCTCGCAAATTGGGACACCCAAGCTGAACAGCGTAAAGCAGACTTTCTCGAAGCTCTCTACGATTTTTATCGTCCTGACAACGGTCTCTATACCGGGTTGTTTCAGCGTTTTCAACGTGATCTAACCTCTACCGCGAGGCTTCTGGTTACCGAAGGGGTTTGTGATATCTCTGAGACTTTTCTCTTTACAGCTAAACTAGGGTAAATAGTTGCAGTCCTTTGGCTCATAAAAGAGACTACGACAAAGAATACCGTGAGTACGGAAGCACACCTGAGCAGCTGAAAAGACAAGCTGCTCGGGTAAAGGCTCGTAGGTATATGGAGAAGAACGGTCGTGTAAGGAAAGGAGACGGTAAGGAAGTCGATCACATCGATCACAACCCCGAAAACAATTCTCCGTCCAATCTCCGTGTAGTTTCTAAAAAAACTAATCGCGAGAAACAACCGAAACGAAGCTAAACTAAGACAATGGAAAACATGAACTTCCTTCAGCGCCCCGGTGGTTTAGGACCTACCTCCCAGCGGGTTAAGCCCCTCGGGCAGCTGGCGACCGGGTCTCCCTCGATGTACCAGTCGACTCCCGCCACCATTGAGCTGAACCGCGCTATCGCTCTCGACAATATCAATAGGGTCACGTCGCAGTACCAAACCGATCGTGGTGAGCGAGCTCGTGAAGCCGTAGGACCCACCAACTACGAAGAAGGTAACGTGATGCCTTCTGCTCAGATCACTGGGTTAGCCGGTTACAACCAGCGTGGGGAGATGAAGCTTCCTGAGCGAGCCGCCGACCTTTCCACCGCTGACTATCTGGTCAAGACTCAGAATACGATGGACCCCAATCTGCGGGCTCAGATGCAGATCTTGACTTCGGTTCCTCAGCAGAGCTTCCTTAATACTCCTGACCAGGGAGCTTTGGGCCTCCCTAATAACTACGCTATGCCTGACAGCCTTCCTCTTCAACTTGGTGTCGTAGAAAAGAAATGATGAGTTCGCAAGCCGATACTGTCCGTATGGCAGGTATGCGTCTGGGTGCTGGTCCTGCGGATATCGTTCGTATGGTCTCGAACCCGCGTGAGATTACTGCTAGGTTGAGGTACCAACAAACTTTTCCTAAGTCCTAGTGGCCTATCTTGAGGAACTACAGAACCCCAAGACACCTAATTACCTAGAGCTTAAAGCGCGTGTACTGTCCCGTGAGTTTCCGTGGTTTTACTTCGGCGACTCTACGTGCGGGCCTGAAGTGCCAGGCCATATAAACTTACCCATTTATTCACATACACTAATCCAACGTCCTAACTTTGTACCAGGAGGTTGCGCTTACCCTAAAGTTGCCAGTAGTGATTATGTAGATCTTACTGATCTAGTTATTCGTGAAATAATGGAGTTTAATAATTTGGAACTTAATTGTTTGTTTAGGCTTAATTTTAACTGTATTCATAGGATTGATAGTAGAGATTCTATTCCTCATTATGATCATTCTTTTCCACACAAGAATATTTTAATTTATTTAAATAACTCTGAGGGAGAGACTAAGGTTTACGAGGAAGAAGTTCCTTTCTCATTCATTCGTAAAGAGGGAGCTCCTGTTCTTACGTCGCTGCCCAGAGAGGATGTTGTTATCTCATTTCAGGGGCTTCATTCTGCTGGTCAACCGGCTGTTGGAAAGCGTCGTATCGCCCTGGTTGCTACTTACTGTTGAGCTTAAACTAGTATTGTTAATGCTTACTGGCTCCCTCGATGGGTCTTCACTCTGCTGAGCTCGACTGGATTACTCCTGAAGCAGAAAAAGTAATTGCTCGTCACGCTCGGGTTTCGACCAAGAACCCCGATCGAGATGAATACGCTCGTCTCCTCGCCTTCTGCATCAAACACGGTCACTGGTCTGTGTTTGAGCAAGCTTCGGCGTCCTTTGGAATTACCACGACGCGTGCGATAAGCCCTCAGATCTTGCGTCACCGGAGTTTCGTATATCAAGAGCTTTCCCAGAGGTACACCAATCCGTGGGAAACCCTTGAAGAGGAGAGACTAGAAGAGCCGTACAAGGTCGACCTTCGTTTTCAAGGTGAGACGAACCGCCAGTGCAGTGGAGAGCAGCTGCCGCTGTACCTCCGAGAAATTTATTGGGACAAGATTAAAGAATTAGATCGCCACTCACAGGAGGTCTACAATGAGTTGTTGGCTGCAGGAGTATCTCGTGAGTGTTCCAGAAATGTACTCCCTTTATATACTCCTACTCGCCTGCATATGTCAGGTACCATCAGAAGTTTTATCCACTACGTTGGCCTTCGCGGCAAAGAGGATACTCAACTAGAGCATCGTCAGATCGCTCGAGCTATCGGGTACAACCTCGCAAACCATTTACCCGTGGTTTTTGCTGCAATTAAGGAGTCCGAAGAAAGTTCTCTCTCAGGGTGGGACTTTTTGAAGTAAATTTTTAATATCGATCTTCTAGGCAGGTTGCCGCGTGGAACTTCTTTCTGAGTATGGATGCCAACGAGCATGCTGAGCTCTACTGGCACTCTGATGATTTAGACGTTGTAGTTCTTGCTGCTAGTGGGCATGCTGTTCCGGCACACCCAGACATTCCCTCAATCATCCTGACCGTCAACAACGTCAGCTAGGGCTGTTAAAGCCCCGGCTGCCCCGTTGCTGTCCAGGGATCAGGGTCCTTGTTGACGGCGGCTTGTTGTTGAGCAGCGGCCTGACGTAACTGCATCATCTGGAGAATTTTTTGTTGTTGCTCCAGTTGCTCCTGAAGCTGTTGATTCTGAGCCTTAGCCCAGTTCTCAGCGTTCTTGGACAGTTCGTCTAGAGCGTTCTGTGAGTGAGGGAAAGCGAAGAGCACGCCGTTGTTGGTTTTGGTCGGAATCTTTTGCCCTCCAGTGCTTTCCGCAACATTGGTCAGAAACCCGTGAGCCTGCTCGAGCGGAATGTTCGCCATGAAGCTGAGTTGTACAGGATCTAGTACACCTCTGTTCAGTTCGTAAAGCGCGGAGAAGGTTGACGTAACTCGTTCGCTTTGCCTTGCCTGGGTATCTTTGCGGCGTGCGCGGTCGTTGGCGATGCTGGCGCCGCCAAGAAGACCACCACCGAAAGCGAAAGAAGCCCCTAAGAAGTCAGGAGCATTGATCGCAGTGGCGCACCCAACACCAAGCGTGGCAAGAGAAGCGAGAAGAAAATTACGATTCAGGCTCTGGGTCATGTTTTTTGAAAGCGGGTTCCCATTTAGTAGTTGTGGGGTCCTGAGCAAACTCAACGGGTGAGGGTAGGCGCTCGGGACCTTTAGATGCCCTGTCGGAGTTTAGATCAAATGCTTTGAGACGCAGCCCTTTCAAAGAGGGAATTCCGTCATTAAGCACAAGTTCGATACCGGGCACCTTGAGCATGTTCGTAAGCACCTCACGAGTCCGCTCAACAAACCGTGGCTTTGCTGCGGGTTTGTACTGACACGCCTTGCAGAAATTGACGTAACTGGGATAGAGAGCACCATATGCGTTGGACACAAACCAACCTTTTTCTTTCTCGTCGGTATTGGGCGTGAGAGCACCTCGACCGATAGGGGTTACAGAGTTTGGTGCGTAGAGAGTGCAGTCAGCAAGCCAAGCAGCAAATTGACTGTTGAATACCAGAGCTTCGATATTCGTCTTGTTGATGGAGGGTGCATGCTTGGAGGGATTGGCGAGGACATCACGCATTTCCTCATGAGTCATCTTGAGTGCCCAGCTCACGATACCGCTGAGCTCCGGAACAAATTCTCCTTCGATCCGATCGTCGTGGACACTGATTAGTTCTACGCGGCTGCTGGCCGGGACAACCTTGTCCATCACGATCGTCAAGCGCCGACGCTCAAGACCACTTGTCGAGTCACTCGACGAGATGTGCTCATTACTGGCGATACAGACCAAGCACTCAGGTTTGAAGTTAATGATTTCCTTTCCGTACTTTCGCTCGGCTCGGAGCGTGTCAGAGGCGGACGTCAGCTTCTTAAGCGTGTCCATCCGTTTGTTGTAGTTGCTTTCGTCAGTAAGCAGGAGCAGCTTTTTACCGATGAGGTTGAAGGTCTCGAACTGGTTGTCGTGAAGGGTCTGGAGGCTTGAGGTGTGGGTTGAGTGGAAACCTGCAAGTGCGACCAGCAGCTGCTGCATCGTGGATTTACCGGTGCCACCAGGACCTACAAGGTGTAAGAACCGCTCGCCTGATGTATATCCCGTAAGAATTGCTCGGCAAAAAGCCTGGATCAGGATGTCCTGTCCTGGGTCGAGAGCCTTCTTAAGCCAAGTGAGGAACTTGGGGCACGAGGAGTTCTCTATGTACTCGTAACCGAGCTTGTGGCGCAGGTAGAGCTCCTTGTGAAGTCCTTCTTTGAACTCGAGAGTCTTCAGGTCAAGCACTCCGTTGCTGAAGGGCACGACATTTTTAGAGGTCGTCCAGATGCTTTCCCTACCGTTACGGACAGACTTCAGCAGTTTTGGCTTGAGAAGCTGGTAAATACTCGAGACCGTGGCTGCCGTATAGCGCGATAGCAGACCAGCCTTGACAACGATGTCCAGGCAGTCGGTGATATAGAGACGGGTATGTTGCTCGTCGTATAGGTACCAGACACCTAGGTCTTGGTCGTATCTGTAGAACTGATCGAGCGTGTTGTCGTAAAGAAGGTTACCTCCGAGATTGGAGATAAGTGTGTCTGCAATAGTATTCTCTGTGACCTTCTGGTTTGCAGAACCACCTCCTTGGAGGTCGACCAGCTCCTTCGGGGAGTTAGGAGTCTTCATTTTTGTAGGGTCTGATTTGATTTGATCTGATGTGTCCTCTACCTGAGTAGAGGTGGAGAGCTCGAAAATTGACGCATCGAGCACCGAGTTGATCTGCTTCTTGCGAGCCGAAGCGAGTTTCTCCTTCTCTTCGTCGGTGGCGTACCGATCAAAGGTCGACCGGCTTACCGACTTTACTTTCTTCCAGATCGCCAAAGGACCAAGCTCAGAGGCGAGCGAGATCGCTGGCAGAAGGGAAGCAGTGTCTCTTACCGAAGAGAGGATGCGGTAGAACTTGCCATTTTCATCGTGATGGTACTCATAGATGTTATAGAACGCATCCTGTGCTGTTGTCAAGGGTGAGACGCGCACAGCGATCTTGTGCTCGTTCAGCCAGTTCACCCAACCGACTAGCTCCTTGGCGACAGAAGCCATCGTTGAGCTCCGGTCAAGAACCTCTTCTCCATCCAAGACTGAGCGGACGGTGTGAGAGACAAGAGCGGTGAGGTCAATCCCTCGTGGAGAAACCTCAGCACTTTTAAGTATCTCGACCGCTTCGTCGCCTTCATCGGTGCTTTCTACGGGAAGCGTGGCAAAAAACCGCAAAGCATCGTCGGTCTTCTTCGCGGGGATGAATCGACCTGGAGCGCAGATCAGATCAGTCTCTTTTTTGGGTCCGTAGAAAAGGTTCGGGATCGTAGTGGCCCTGACGTCTGACCCAGGAATCTGTTTATAAATCTCCTTTGAGAACCACTGATAAAAATTGGCATCGATTATTGGTTTCTCTAAGCCAAAGACCAAACGAAAGCGAGGCCAACCTTCAGACGTAGAAGGTGAGTAGTAAGCGATTGTCAGATACTTTTTACAGATATCAAGCTCAAGAGCTTCCTCAACTGTCAGCTCTTGTTTTTGTACTTTGTTTCCATCCTTATCTTTGTGATCTGCTTGATTGTCGATATCGACAATAATTAAGCCTGCTTTTATTACACCCGTTCTATTTGCTTTACGTTTGCCTTCGTGAAGGTGCCACGCGCATAGACCACTCTTCTGCTTTAAGTGAGCTGCCAGCTCCCCCGTGGAAGCCTCCAGAGCTTCCCAGTTCTCGTTGAAGGCGGTGAAGTTACCTTTTGCTTCAATCTTGCCCGTAATCGCATCGACGTGCTTAGCGACTACAGAGTTGACTGAGCAGATGAACTTCATGGAACTCACGGAGTGACGTGTATTATGGCGCTGGTGCGCAAAAAAGCCAAGGCTGCAAACCTAAAAAGATTATGGAGCGCCCGCCCTTCCTTTCCCCTGGGTTCAGTTATTTTGTCACTAACCTTCCCTAAGGTAAAGCGTTCTGATTGTCGTAATACTGTTTTACGACTTCAAACCAACTTGCCTCATCTTTCTCTACATCTTCCTCGTTAAAAGTGAATATTTGAGTGTTGTACTCTTTGATCGCCGTGGTAACAATGATCTGAGTCTTTTTAATTTTAATTCCGAAGCAGGCTTCTGCTGCAGCTTTATAAGCGGCCAGCTGTAGTCTTGTCTTCTTCGTTTTAAACACTCCTGAGATGAGTGCCCTTTTGGTTTTTTCGTCGAGATTCTGATCCTTCTTGGGGAATCTAGCTGAGTAGGGACCGTTGCTAGTTTTAAAGTCGGCAAGGATTATGTCTGCGTTTCGATCCATGTAGATGAGATCACAGCAGCCTGCATATCCGTGACCGGTTTCGGGGTCGTAGTAGTGGATCCTGCCGACTCCGTCGTCACCGACGTACTTTGACCAGGCTGGTTGGTTGAACGGTTGTTCGGACCAAAGAACTCTGCCTCCCTCGAGAAGATTGTCTAGGAGTTCAGGCATCCCCTCCCAGTAGAGACGATACATCTCTGGAGGAACGACCCTGAGACCTCGAAGATAGTTCTCCACACTGTTGTGGATCCAGGTCCCTCGTTCGGCTGCTTGTTCAGCCCCACCGGGATTCATCTTGTTCCAGTGAGCAAGTTTCTTCCGCGTGGCCTCTGATTGCGTCGCGCTAAGTATCGACGTTACCGACGGAAGTGGCTTAGGTACACCATTACAAACGTAATGTCGTAGTCCGTTTACAGTTACTCTAGTATCAGACACTTCTTTACAAGTCAGAAAATTCCGGTCATTTCGTTTGAACCTGGCTCCTCCTCGTCGTCCTCCGTCTCCAAGAAGAACTCCTGCTTTTGATACTGATACTCACGATTTCTCTGATCTAGCTCAGACATCAAGCAAAGTGCTGCTGAGAATCCCTCGAGCACAATCTCCGCACACGCTTCAGGTCCTCGAGCTTTACCTTCGTAGTCAACACATTCCGTCAGTAGCTGGTTTCCGGCCATCAGACCGGTGATCTTATCCAGCTTTACGTTCTGCTCTTTGAGCAGCTCGCTGATCTGATCAAGCTTGTGAAGGAGCTGCTTGCTCACGGGGCTAAGATTTTTGGTTGCTGCCAGCCTACTTCGTATTCAATAGTTGTATTAGTAGGTGCTGCTCCTAGTGGAAAGAACACAAACCACGCAGAAGTCACAGAGTCTTTTAGTTGTTTGTTATCCGCACGAAATGACGGACGAGGACTGAGAATCTTTAGGTTTACAAGGTTACTTTCTTTAAGAAACGACTCTCGCTTCCGCGTGGGCTCTAGCAGGGACAACCGATCGAGCACGATCACCCCGTGTCGTGTCACGTCCAGACCGTACTCAAGTATCCAGTTTGTCTTATCACCTAATCCCTGGGTAATGGCGATGACCCAGTCAAACCTTCCTCTTTGAGCTTCCCACCATTCGGGGTCTTCAATATTGTCAGGGTGTTCGTTTGTAGTAACACTGTCGACACTGTACTTCTCTACTTGTTTTTTGAGGCCTCCTGTGAAATCTGAAGGAAGTAAAATGTTTCCATAACAGAGACCCGACTTCCCGATAGGGTCGAAAACAAATTTAGGGACTTGATAGAAGGACATGGCAGAGAAAGATATGGTTGAGACGCTGAGGAGTTACATGACTCTTGAGCAAGATTTTGCGCTTCGTAGGTTTCAGGACTCTTTAGCTAAACTTGAGACCAAAGAAACAGCTGAGGCGCTCAGCATAGTCTACGCCAACTATTTAATTCGGGGTGCTTTGCTTGAAAATATCGTTAAGTGGTGCCTCACGAATGATGTCGATCTTCCTTGCTTCGGCGACCTGATCAGCATGTAGCCAAAAAAAAGGAGAGGCTGTCGCCTCCCCGTGGGTGCGGTTGCAAGGAGTTCAGAACTCTAACCCAGCGGCCTTGAGGGCTGCTTTCTGGTCGTCGGTCAGCTCCTTGGGAGCGCTCTTCTTGTCTGCAGAGGGAGGCTCTGCCTTGGCTTTCTTGGGGTCGCCTGCTGAGGGAGGGAGAGACTGGAGAGAAGCAGGAGCCTCTCCTTCAAGACGCTTCGGGTTGGCTTCCATGAAGGAAGCCTTCAGCGCCGCGTGATCTTCTCCCAGAGGAAGCTCAACCAGATTCGCACCGGGGATATGAGAACGAAGTGCAGCTGATACCAGCTCTCCTCCATCCGACTCCAGCCAGTTCGAGATGTCTTCAATGAGTTTCTTCTCGTCGTCGCTCTGTGCAGGGCGATCTTTGAATTCAAGAGCGTTGTAATTGATCTTGGCACCATCAGCACCTGTCACAGGGTCCCTTTCAGTGAAAGATTTTTGCACAAACTTGGTGCTGGTAATCACCTCACCAACATTGATACGGTTGTTGTAGAGCGTCTGGAAGAACGAAATAAAGTTCTTCTGGCTCGACTTACCACTAATGATGCTCGTGCAAACGCAGCGTGGAGGAAGAAGACGGTGAGAAGGTGTAACACCGATGTAACTAATACGAATAAACTCCTCATGCGAGCGCATGCCAAGGTTGCCAAAAAACGGCGTGAACCCAAGTAGGACAAACTCGATGGGGATACCATTGTCGTTGCTGTCCACGATGGCCGCGTCAGGGTCAGTGTCGGACTTCCAACGACGCGCTTGAAGATCGATGCGGAGCGTGTGCGGCGGTACTTGGCAGAGAATTTCATCAGCCGAAAATTTGCCTGCGATAAAAACCATGACGAATCAGAGCGAAAAATCCAGAGAACCGAGAGCGGCAGTTGAAACGCGACCCTTTTCGGGATCGGCAGCTTTTTTGGGTGCGGAACGCTGAGTCCGTGGCAGGTAGACGATCTTGTCTACTCCGTAGTTGATGAACTTCTTCTCCTCTTTCTCCGAGGTGCTGACCCGACCGACAGCAATAGTCGGTGTTCCGGGTGGAAGTTCTGCGAGCTGACCGGAGAGTTCGTTCCAGCAGCTCAGTTTCATCCAAGAAGTCTCTTGTTCTTCCTCGCGCCAGGCGATAGACCTGTTGGTAACAGTGGCGTCCCCTAGTTGAGTTTCCTCTGCTTTGGGTCCGAGACCACCAGTGGCCAGGAAGAGATTGACGGCGAGCAAGTCATCCCAGTTGTCCTTACGGACAATCAGGATCGGCTGCATCTTCAGAATTCCATCGGGGTCTGACTTAGTAGGTCCGATCGCGAGGAAGGTTTCGTCTTCTTTAAGTTCCTTCAGAAGCTTTCCCACATAGTGATCTGCTTTCTGTACGAGAGAGATCTTCGTGGTCGTCTTCTTGTCACTCGAGGGCAATGCAACCGCATTGACGTTCACAGTGCCTTCATCTTCGAGCGGTTCATCTTTAACTTTGAGTCCAAGAATAAAAACGTTCATGTTTGAGGATTCGGTATACCGTTGAAGTGTGGACTTTAAGCGCCTTGGCGATCTCTTTGACAGGGACGCCTTGGCTAGCGAAGGCTAAGGCTAAATCCTTGTCAGCGCCAGTGGTTTTGGACGCCTTCATGTTCTTGTAAGAATTGTGGAAGGGGTTCACACAGTTCTTCCGTTTGCAACTGTTCATCACAAACACATCCTTACCGATGTCTAAGTAATCTTGTACTAATCTGCGCACGTAGTACCTTCTCTTGAGTGCGTATATGGCAGGCGTTCCGTTCGTGTAGCTACCCGTCCAGGGGCAGCATTCTTTCTTGGGGAAATCGCTGTAGGCGAGTCTTCTAAATAGCTCGCTGAGTTTGCAGGGAGCGATCTCCTCATAGGTCAGCGAGAAAGCATCTGCCTTTAAAGCCCTGGCAATATCGGACGCCTGAGCCTGAGCGTGGCTTCCGTCGTTTGCTGTCAGATCAAGTGCTATCTCTTGATTGTCTCGTTCGAGAATCAGACAGTACTTAATAAACGTCATTCGGCTGCCAGTCCGCAGCCTGTTTTAGCATCAGATTAACGTTCCAAGCAGGAGCAAAGAGGAGAGGACACAGCGTCCGCCACACCCTCAACCGATCTTTAACCTGCTTGATGAGTTTCATCGCATGTACTGCTTGTACTCGTCGTAGAGACCACCGCCACCAGCGACGTTGCCTCCACGTAACAGATTCTGATTCTGTTTGATGAATTCAGCAATCTGTTCGTTAGAAGCACCGCCCGATTTAGCTGCCTCTACATCTGCGTGGCCGAAGTACTCTGCGCTCTGACCTGCTCCTGCACTAATGGATGGTGCAGAGCTTCCACCGCCACCACCATTCGAAGGCTGCGGTTCGGGCTGCTTAAACTCGGCAGTCAGTTGTCCGAGTTCAGTGCTGCCTCCGGGAACGTTCTGCCCGCGAAGCAGATTGATGTTTTCCTCTAAGAAGTCCTTGATGCCCGTGTCGCTGTAGCCAGACATCCGTGCGGCTTTCAGGTCCTCTGCGCCGAAATAAGTCGGGTCTTGACCAAACCTCGCGGAGACTTGAGGTGCGTTTTCGTAGGTCCGAGCTTCCCTAAAAGCCTGTGTAGCACCGAGCTCCCCACCGGGGGGTTGGAAAGCTGCCTGAGCATTAGCCCACTCACGGGTCTGACCCATCGAGGTGTCTACTTTGCCTCGAATAATTTGTTCATAGAGGCTCTGGGAGCCAGCACCCGGTTGATTAGTGCTCTGCACTAGTTGAGGATTCTTCCTCATCCAGTCACTAATTTGTTCGTTGCTATATCCCTGCTCCTTTGCCTTCATGTAATCCATGTGGCCGAACAGCCCCGTGGCACCGTACTTTGCGGCCAAGGGACCCAGATCTAACTCCTCGGGTTTTTCCTCGACCTCAGGGGCTTCGATTGTTGCGGTTGCCGTCGCCGAGGAAGGCCCTCCCGAAACGCCTTGTTCAGGCGTTAAAGAAAAGGTGGATACCCGCGAGAACTTAGGAGCAGCAGGACTCGTTTTATAACCAACAACACCGCCCCGACCTTTCTCGAGGTTCTGCGTGGTGAACGAAGGAGCAAGACCCTCAAACCCGCTCAGGGAGTAACCGTCGCCTTCTTCATCTTCTTTAAAAAGATCAAAGAGGTTCAGGCCAAAACGGTTTCCCGCAAGGAAACCTTTAGGAGCCTTATAGCGAGAAGCGGTCATCGTCTACTTTGTCTTTGGCTCCAGTATAAGATAATTCCCGCGACGTAATTTAATATCTTGCGGTGTACGAAGGCATGCCTCCGAAGGAGGGTGGTGCGCTTTCTGCGTCTTCCTTCTTCTCAAACTGTCGGAAACCTCCAAAAGCTTCTGGAGTTTTCGGGGCGCTGTAACGAGTTTGGTCTGATTCGAACTGCTCGAAAGCTGTTTTCTTCTTTGCTTTACCGACTTGAGCCAGCTCTGGGTAGTATTTAATTAGCTCGGAACCACTGTCGCTCTGAGGTGTTAAGGCGAACCCAAAGTAATCTCCTGCGAAGCGAGCCATGAAACCTAGATTTTTATTCAGTCTAAGGCTTCAGTTGAATAAAGAATCGCTTTAGATCGAACCCAGGACCTACGACACCTTTAAGCACTCGCATTGTCATTTTTGCTTTCTCGTGGTCAACAAAGTATTTAGCGCTTTCCCTTTCGCTGGTGAACGAAACCAGCTTCTTCTTCTCTTTATTTAGGCAGTCGCTTACGTACTCCTCACCTCTTACGATGACCCACACCTCTTGGAAACTAAGAAGCGGCATCGCTTGGGTGTCCGCAAGGGTGTAGAGCTTTTCCGAACACCTTACTTTCTTTTTTTTACTTTTGGTAGTTATTTGAATTTTTTTATCTTTTGCAGGTTTGCTGCTTACCTGAGCACCCCTGAGTTTTTTTTCTAAACTTCGTGCTCCGTTTGCCGCCTTTAGTACTGAGTCATATACGTCTACGGTAAAGCATACGTACTCTTCTTTTCTTACACAGCCCACATAACCTTCATCTGTTTTGGCTGTAAATATAGTTTTATCAGTGGTTTTTAGAATTTTTGTAATTTCCACGAAGTGGTCTGATCTGCTGTCGATGACCTTATCAGTCTTCTGGCGGTGAGTCGAGTGGGGCTAGCCGAATTTGCAAGTGTTCTGAAGGGGTCTTGAATCCGTCCCAGAGCACTTCGACATAGACGTGTCGAGCACCGTTTTGATTTGGTTTTAAAAAAGTCCTGAGCACGGTGCCTATACGTTGGTTGGCTGCGATCTCAAGGCACTTCTTAATGCGATCAGTTTTTCTATTAAACGGGTTGGTGACGTTGTGCTGGAACTTACGAATCTCTTTGACCCTGTCTCCCGCTTTGAACTTGAACTTGGGGTCAGGTTTTTTTCGCTTGGTCACCGTGGTCATTACTTCTCCGCCCATGTAGGTCCAGTGCTGGCGTCCGCTTTTGCGGGCACGACTTTGAGGATAGTCTCCGCAGCCTCGAGCATGCATCGCTCGAGAATTTCTTTGTATTGTTTTACTTTATCTTGCTTAGTTTCCAACACAATTTCATCGTGAACACATGCTACAAGGAACGCATCTTCGCCTAGATGTTCGTTCAACTTAGCCAGAGACAGCTTGAGGATGTCCGCTCCTGCTCCTTGGATCAAGGTGTTTGCGCTGACGGTCATCATCGCATCGTCGTAACTCAGCAACCTGCGCCTTCCAGTTGGAGTCCTGACGTAAGTCCACCCATCCTCGACAAGCGCTGCGCGTTCCCTGTGCCACTGCTTGAGTCGCGGATATGCCCTGTGGAAAGCGGAGTGAGCGACCTTAGCTTCCGATAGTGATATCACTTTCCCTGATTGCGCTGCATACGTTTTGTATTTGCGGTAGCCCATGCCGTACAGCAGCGCGAAGTTGAGCGTCTTGCCGTCTTGTCTTTGGTGTTTTTTGACCTCCTCGAGTGGGACTTGGTAGATCAGGCTTGCTGTAACCGTATGAAGGTCATGACCCTCTTGGAAAGCCTTGATCATCTGAGGGATATTGATCAGCTCTGCGCCCAAGCGAAGCTCAATCTGACTGAAGTCGCAGATGATCAGCTCGTACCCAGGGGTCGCTACGAAACACTCCCTGAACTCTGATCCCCGTGGGATTTGCTGAGCGTTGATAGCGAAGTGGTCTTTGGTCTTTTTCGCTGTGACTTTTTTAGCTCCAGAGGACGTAAAGCGTCCTGAGTTAGCTCCGTACTGGTTGTATCCGCTGTGTATCCGCTGGGATACAGGGTTGATGTTCGAAAGGAGTTTTTCGACGTGCTCCAGTTTGGTCTCGATCTTTGTGCGCTTTCGATAGAGGTTCAAAAATTTGTCGTCACTGTCGAATTCCGACAAGGTGACTTGATTAAGCGTTGGTTTGCCTGTTGCTGGAGCGATGGGTAGTTCAACACCGAGAGCCTCGAAGCACCTGATGCACTGCACACCAGATCCCGGATTGAAATCCTTTCGCTGTCGCTTTCCGATAGCCAGTGTTCCATCTAGGTTGCGCGGAAGTTTCAGTCCCGGAGGAAGTGCCTGGTCAAGCTCAGTGCAAAATTCTATAGTAACTTCGTTTAGCTCTTCGGTAATAGTTTCTTTTAGTGCTACTAACTTACTAACATCTACGTTAAATCCTCTATGGCACATTAATGCCACTGGGCGAATACATTTCGACTCCAGTCCGTAGACATCGACTAAGGATTCTTCGACGAGTTCCTTCAGCTGGTCTGCAGCTATAGCTGGGAGTAGGTCGACGTCTTTAGCTGCGTATTCAATCTGTTCAATATCGAGATCCTCTTTGCTCCAGTCGCTTACCTGCTGCTCCTTCGAGATCTCCAGCTCCAAGCGCCTCTCAACCACTGCTTTCAACGAACATGAGACGTCTGCGAAGTACGCCTTCTTTGCCTGTGGCGATATCCGCTTCTCCTTAAAGCCAGCGCGGAGGCACTTTTCCGCGATAAAGGTATCAAAAATCTTTCCCTTAAAGTCGATCCCCATTGCCAGCAGAAACTGGAGATCGAAGTTGAGGTTGTGCCCGAGGAGCATCTCTCTGGATTCAATAAGCTCCTTGAGACCCTCAGTCGAAGGGATCTTAAAGAAATCAAGAACGTAGACAGTCCTGTCTTCGATCTTGTCATCAGTGCTGCAGAGCTGAAGCAGTCTTGCCTTGGCTATACGGGCGTCTAACCCCGTGGTTTCGAAGTCAAGGCAAAGCTTTGGAATCGTTTGAAGTTCTTTAAGAGCCTGATCGAACTGATCTTGGTTTGATGCGAGAAAGATCTTCATGAGATAAATCGAAAGGGGTGCTTAAAGCACCCCGTTTTGACTTCAAGCTGCAGCTGAGTACTGAGCTCTGGTGCGTACACGCTTAGACCAACCTCGTGCGATGAAGTCGTTAACGTCGTTCCAGAGCTTAGCTGTCGCCTTGCCTTCTTCAGTCAATTCGACCTGATAAACCACTCGTCGCAGGAGGTTGGAGTTTCCGTTTAAGCGACGATCTTTGGAGCCGAACTCAGTTGTTTCGTGAGTCTCGACCATTCCCCACTGACCAAGTTGAGTCAGCCCTTCGCGTAGAGCAACGTAAACCGGTGACGCGTGGTAAGCCTCGGCTTTGCTTTCTCCAGCTTTCACGAGGATCGGCTTGAGGTTGCCATCGGAGTCTCTAGCGAAACCACGGAAGCAAGACGAGTCTGCAGAAACCTCACCACGGAAAGCAAGCTCGTTGACCGTACTAACGGCGATCTGCCTCAGAGTCAGTTTGTCTGACTTATGCAGAGAGTTGAGGATCATTGCAGTGCCCAATGCCTTGAGGCTGTCCTGGGAACAAAGTTCCATGATCGCTTGGTCGCTGCTGATGGCGATCCGCTTGTCCTGCTGAAGCTGCGTGATACGGACCATTGGAGACCTCTTCTTGCGCTCCCTGGCCTGAGGGAAGCCTTCGATTGCCACCTTCGCTGCCAGCGACGCAAGCTTGGGGTTCTTTGACTCGACACTGAGGGCAAAGAGCTTGGAAGCGTCAAGCTTGCTGAAGTCAACGTGGTCTGCGAGATCGATCACCACCTCGTTGGTATTGGCGGCTGCTTTGATTAGGGCGTCTGCTTCGGTGTTATCGAGGCTGGTTTCGCCTACCTTGAAGAGCAATTTCATGTGAGATGCATAATGATGCCGTTTGAGCTTACAAACCTTTCCGTGAAATGGAAGTAGTGGGTTGATTTCTTAAGGTTCTCTTCGGTTTTGTTTTCTTGGGTAGCTCCTTTCGACGGTGTTGACGAGCTCTACATGCGCACACCAATCAACTATCATCTCTGTGAGCTGCATGGACATCAGCTCGAAGTCGCAGCTCGCAAAGCGCACTCCACAGTCCTTGGTAGTCAGGTTCTCAACTCCATAGTTTTCCGCAATAAAAGTCTTCAAAGGTATTGAGTACTCGATTAGTTCTGAGCTCTCAGTTAACTTTGTTAGGTTAAATATGTAAAATTCGCGCAAAAATTTTATATAAACTCCTTGATATTTAATACTAGTTTCAAGGCTGGGGCAGCTTAGATCTGCGTAACACCACTCCAGTTGATCCTGTACCCAGTTTTCCAGCTCGAACTTCGTGGTAAATGGGTTGTACTCGTTAAGGATCCTGGAGACCTCGTGGCTTATCGCTAAGCGTTCCATCGTTATTAACTTCCGTCCAGAAGCGCTCCCCTCCGAAGATCTTATTGCAGATCCGCAGTTTGCCATCGTCGCCGAGCCATAAGTCGCCCAGTTTTACCTCACGTGCAAGCTGTGCTATCTCATATTCATAAAACTCTATGATCTCTTGTATGTCTCTGTTGTCTTTTTGTTGTTTGCTGAGCACAGGGAATGCTTCCTAGAAACAATTTTCAACGTAGAGCATCTTGGAACAGACCCGCACTGGACGGGTCGTTCAGGATGTCCACGAGCTGGACGTTATCACTGAACTCCTTGAGTGCCTTGGCCTTTGTCCCGATACAGAAGCTGTTCCACTGCAGATCTCTATCTTCTTTGAATCTATTTAAACGGCGGATAAAAGCATCGGGGACAGTAGCATCTCCATCGGTGATCATCAGTACGTCCGTTTTGTAATCGATAGCAGCTTTTGTTAGAGCGTGGTTAATTACCTCTGCAAAAGACGTGCCCCCGTGAGTGACCCAGGTGAGGATGAAGTTCAGAAGCTCTTCGGCGTTACTGGGGTCTCCTGCTGTTAGGTCGACTGTCTTTTGAATCTTGGTGTCGAAGAGGTGTATTTGAACATCTCTCTTCTCTTTCAAGCACTCCTCTGCGACTGTGTAGGCGATAGCTTTACTCCATAGTTCAGCGGCACCAGCCATGGATCCACTGATGTCTACGTACATAACTACCGGTCCTTTGGAGATGTCCTTTACTTTCGCCTCGTAATTTTTAGTGAGGAGTGTTTTCTGAGAGTATTTAAGGGCGAAGAGAGCTTTTCCTTGCTCGGTCGCAGCGAGCGCTAACTCGGACGGAAAAGTGTGAATGACGTCATCTGTGAAAGAGGCGCCAACGATGTCGCTGTAGTTTGACTCTGCACGTTTGGCGCGTTTGCGGTCATTCCATGCCCGACGAAGTGCACCGAGTTTTTGGATGAATTGTTTCATGCTCGGGTTGTGCGCGAGCTTTTTGGCGAGTTTCTTTTTTGCCGCTAGATCATCACCGTGGCCACCGACACCCTCTTGATTACCCGCAAGTGAATCCATCGCTTCTTTCAGCTCCTGCGCGTCTTCTCGGACGCCTTCCATGGCTTTTGATATCTCTGTTTGTAGTTCTGCCTTCACACTGTCGACTGCTTTCTCGATAGCTGCGCCGAGCTCTTTGCCTTGTTTCCGCAGCTCCGCTGCAGCCTCATCATCACCTCTTTCCTTCGCCTGAGTGAACTCCTCGCGAAGCTTTTTAAGTCTGTCTCCCCCACTTGCAATCAGTTGTACATCGATCTTGTTGCTCTCGATGTAGTCCTCAAGAAGTTCACTTATTTCATTCAGGATATTCACCGCATTGTTACCTGAGGTGAATTGATCTCCCACAGATAAACCGAGAATGTATTCCCATGCTGGTGAGCTAATTACGTCTGCAAATAAGCCATACCAGAGAGAGTTTTCTGGTTTATAACCCTCAGGGAGAGTAACCGGGTCTCCGTTTTGTTTCTGACGGAAGTAATTCTCTAGTGCATCAAACGTGATGAGAGGCGTGGTCACCTCTCCGTTGTACAGATAGTCGAAGAGCTCTTTGCCGAAACGAGAAAGCTGAACAAAGTCGTACTGGTTTATTAAGTATGTGACAGAAGGCCTCGTCTCTCTTACGAAGTCATCCCAGAGAAAATCTGACAGTGCAGAGACAGCGAGAACCAATGGCTCGTTGTTAACAAGACGAAGAAACTCGGTTTGTTTTTCGATAGTCATGGTGTGATGTCTGAGATTGATTTAGCTACAAGTTGTTTGGACTGTTCGATCAGCTGAGATACTTTTGTTGCTTCCCTGCGTGCAGCTGCGGTAACTCTGTAGCTTCCGCCATCGAGTATCTCATCGAGCTTATTCGCGAGGGTCGAGAGATCTTTATGGTGTCGTTTTAGTTTCTCTACATTCGAGCTGAGTTCGCTCAAAGACTTAGATGTCTTTGTAAAGACCCCGTGGTACTCAGTCATGATTGCGTTTTGAGCTTTCTTGATGTCCTCCATCTGCTTCTCAGCAGTTGGGATCGCCTGCATCAAGACTTCCTTGATAGCTCGAATGTCCTCTTTGTTTTGGTAGACGATGTGGGGGAAGGGTCGATGTAGGTGTTCCGCGTAGAGACAATCGTCACCCTGCACAAGAGCCCAACCACGCATAAACCTGAGGATCTGGACTCTTCGCCGATCACTAATCGACACTCCTCGAGCAGATAGGAGATCGATTACTTGGTTGAAACGATCTAAGAACTCCTCGTCGACTTTGATCTCATTTACATCTTTTTGAAGCTGTAGCAAGTCTTCGAACTTGAGATCTGATTCGACTGCAGGTCGTTGCTGAATACCGAACGTCCACTGGTCAAGAATCCGTTTCGATACAGGCTTAAGTAGGGACTCAACAGTCGGCCTGAAAAGGAAGCGATCACAGAATGCCTGAAGAGATTCTTCCTGAGGAAACGAGTTAGTGGCGGCGACGATCGATTGAATAGGTGTCTCGATTACATCCTTACCGTTGTTGAAGGTCCGCTCGTTGAGGATCGTCAACAGAGAGTTGAGTACGGCTGAACTCCCTCGGAAGAGCTCGTCGAGAAAAGCAATATTGCTTGTAGGTAGGTAACCCTCTACGTCTCTCGTGTACTCATCCTTGAGGAGTTTGGATACAGCGACAGGACCAAACAACTCAGATGGATCCGTCGTGGGAGAGAGGAGATAACCGAAGAAACTGCAGCCAGTGAAGCCTTTCGCTACAGCTCGGACAAGCTCGGACTTACCTGTCCCTGGTCGACCGAAAAGGAAAGCATTCTGTTTTGTGATGAGGCTGGCGAGTAAGCCGTCAATGACGACGCTGCGCTCCAAGAAGGAAGCGTTTAAAGAAGCGCGGAAGTTCTGGAGGTTGGCAAACAGGGTTTTGTTCATGTCAGATAATTTTGAAGAGACGCTTGATCAACGAGGGTCGTTTGTAAACGCAGGTAAGTGCTTTGCTTGAGAGAAGGAGTTTGATGTTCAGCGGATGTTTCATGGTCTAAAAGTCAGGAGTAGTTATGGAGACGACTTCTTTCACAGTGTCCTCAAATGAGATTGAAGAAGCTTTTAGAAGTTCGGCCTTAGCGTTAACGGACTTTTGGAGTTCTTTTGCCCGCTGTTGGTAGATGCCTTTTTCGACTTCTACAAAGCTGCTTAGCTCGTCCAGTTCAGCCCGCGTGGTGACCTGTTCGATCTGAGCAAGTAGGTCGGCGTACTCTCCAGATAGGGACAGAGACTTTTGAAGTGCTTCGAGTCCCTTGGTTGAGTGACGCGCCTCCACGATTGAATCAAGTTCGCGTCTGATAGCTCGCTTGACTTCGCTGAATTGATTGAAGGCCTCGTTTCGAATCTTGGGTACTGACGACTGAAGGTTCACACCGACTTCAAGCAACCTCTCGGCAAGAGAGGCCACCCCATCAAAACCCTCGCAGTGCTTGCTAATCAGTTGCAGATCCTGCGCGATAAGCTGCCAGGAGCCACGAGATTTAGTCGACCCTGTCTGCCTTTCGGAAACGTTAGTTGCCTTCCGGACATCGAGGTCGTCGATTAGCTTTGCTGCCTTCATGAAGGCACGATCAGCTGCCCCTTCCTTCGCCGCCATCAACACCTCAGTGGTGTGCGACAAAGACGCGTGGAAGATCTGATCAGCCAGTGGGTGATCGTCAGCGTGCCGAGCTTCCGTCAGACACACGGGGTTAGGACCAACCACGAACACCTGGATCGGATTCTCGAACTCTTTCTTCGTAGGGAAAAGAGAAAGGTACAACTCCTTAGCAAGTTTGAGCGCCTCAGGCTCTTCGGAGAAGAGAGGATCCAAGAAGTTGTCCACGGTGGTCACCCACTGTGAGTACTCCTGGTACCAGAGATTATTCAGGAGACTGTTGAACTCTTTTGCTTTGCTGCGGATGAATCCGATCCGCTCCATCGCTTCGTTAAACGAGTCACCGTGGAGGAAATGGGTGTCGCCTTGATTGATGGTGCACTCTTCGTAGAGCTTGTGTTGCTCAGTCCGCAGGACGGATAAGTAATCCTTCAGCTTGCTGGAGAGCACAGGGCGTACAGAGACTGCTCTCTGTTTCTCAAATGCGTCGACTACGGAATCAGGGAGCTTCAGGTCTTTGAATTGAATGGTGGTGCTTTGGCGGACCTTGGCGCTGATTGCGACTTGAAGCAGGTAGATGTGATCCGACATGTTACTTTGTGCGCTTGAAAGCGATGGTGATGTTTTCGGTAGGGAAGTTGAACTCTCCTTCTTGTTCAATCTCCTCCATGCGGTTCTTCCGCTTCTTCTTGAGGAGACGGAGCTTCGACTCGAGCTCGTCGATCTCTGCAGTCATTTCCTCGATGGTTTCATGCCCAGCCGGTGCCTTTCGGATCGAGACGATGATCCTAGTTGCCAGCTCTGGGTAGATCAGCCTGGAGTGCTCGCCTTGGAAGCAACTGAAATCGAGACCTTGGGCATCGGCTTTGGTGAACTCTTTCTTCAGCAGATCCCTGTGGCAGTCGAGCTCTAGCCCGAAGCCCTCGTTCCATTCAGATAAAGCTGCGTCAGCTTCGTTCCAGACAGCTGCCGTTTTGCGGGCTTTAGTGATCAGTGATGCAGCGGTGATCTTACTCATGATGTGTGATGTGATGGTACGCGCCGCGTTCGGGTCGGTGCCACCCATGTAAATGAATCTAGAGCATAGAGCTCATGGTGTCAACCCCTTTTAAATAGGGCGAGTTGGTTTTACATAAATTTACTTGGAGCTATAGTATGTTCAACTTTCTAGTTATTAAAGACTTTTCTAATTAAACAATGCTCATCAAGTTTGCACTTGTTTGATTACATTTACATTTGTTGTTACGTATACAAACCGATGTGATGTTCTCTCCAGATATTACATAAGCCCCTTACACATAGCTACCTTTCTGTCACCGTTGTAGCGACCAGATTGTTTGTAGCTAACTTGAGGAGTTTCATCCATCTGCATAAAGATGATCTGTCCGATACGCATACCAGGCCAGAGGGGGATTGGTTGGTATTTGCGAGCGTTCTTCAGCTCGAGTGTAAGTACAGAATTACTGAACCCTGGGTCAATCCAACCAGCGAGAAGATGTTCAAATCCCGCTCTTGCTAGAGAACTTTTCAACGCATACTGAGCGCACACATTCTCTGGGATGTTAAAAGTCTCCATAGTCTCTGCGAGCATGAACTCATTGGGGTACAGGTAATAAGGGTTGTCTTGTGTATGTCCTTCTAACGAAGCGGCATGCAGACCTACCTCCTCGTCTTCCACAAAGATGTGAGTACCCAATCGAACGTCTAAGGAAGCGGGATTCACCAGCGTGGGGTCGAAGGGAGTTATCGCGCCCCCGTTACAGAGAGCCTTGATCTGCCAATCACAGAGAACTGCCACAGTCTTTAACTTCAACCGTTGCTGAGTTTATCCGTGACCTCTTCAACTTTTTCGTAAGCTTCTTCTCTCTTCTTCAGTTAGTTGTTCACCGAGAATCTCATCTGCTCTAAGCAGATCGTATTCATCGAGAATGTATTTCAAAGTTTCGTCTGTAGTGTTCAAAGCAATCTCTGCTGCACCAACTGCGATCGATTTTTCGTAGAAACCTGCGAACTTCAGAACACGAACGAAGACCTCAAAGTAAGCATGGACGTCTCTGTGCTTAAGATCTGCCATGATGTTTGTTGAAATGTGCTGAGGTTTAGACAGCTCGTCGTCAAACCTTTCGGAGAGTGAAATGTTGAGGATCATGTTCTTGTGAGGAGGTGTGTTACGACAGTGTACGGGTGGATTGTACTGCGGCTACCAAGTTTTAAGCTCGTCAGCGATGGCGAGCAAGCGGTTCTTAACGCCAAGCAGTGCCCAGTGCTCTTCTGGAGTTTGAGCTTCGATCGGCACTGGCACCACCTGATCCGCAGCAGCACGAATGGCGGCGGCGATTGCCTCGAACTGGGGGCCAGGCACTCCGTCGTCCACCCAATCAAACTTGCTGTTGAAGGCGTGAAACACCGCCTGGGCAGCAGGTGAAAGCGGTGGTGCGATGGCGTGCTCACTCATCAGGATCAGCCGTTCGTGCTCCTCTTCGGTGAGGTCGCTTTCGTAGGAGTCGTCAAGGATGTCAGTCATTTGAGGGGTAGATGAACTGTCCGGAAAATCCGGAATGTTTGACACGTTCGGGCAACGTGTAAGCACGCCTTACAAGTTAATCGAGCCAATGAGGTTAGACGACAGGACACAAAGTAGGCTTTATGTTCATCAACGCGAACAGCACTTGGGTTAATGCGTGCGATGTTGAACAACTAGTGATGTTGACTAATCGGGCAGGGATTCAAGAGCGCGGCGGATGATGTCAAAGTCATCCTTTACCTCTTCGTCGTTGCAGTCTTCGTGACCATTTGCGTAGAAACGCTGTGCTGCCTGCAGCGCCTGCTCCTTCAAGCTCGGCGGCTTGGGGCGGCGATAGCGGCGGATCATTTCACCATCGCCACCAAGATCAGACAACAGTTTTATGCACGCCTCCAGCTCCATATCCGCACCAAGCTGAAAAATCTTGACTACAGCAGCTTCGCGGTCTGCGCGTTTACTGCAGTATTCAATCTTGATCTGCCATTTACGGACAAGTTCAGGCGATGGTTCGATGCAGTTCATGTAATTAGCAACCTCTTTGCTTTGTTCTTTAATGCGTTGCCGTCGTTCGGCGGAGTTAGAAATCATTGGTGAACCTCGTAGTGTGTAGAACTAAGCAAGTACAGTTAAACAAACAGTACAACCCCTTACCTCAGGGGAGGTATGCGGTCATGGTCTCGTAAAGATCGTAGCCCTTATCTGTGAGACTCAAGAGATTGATGCGTGGGTCTTTGGGCCACGGATCTACTTTGATCAGTCCGAGTCCATCTTTGTTCTTCTGGGTTTTAAGTCCAAGAATCCCGCAGTTCCTAGAAACACTGGACTTTGCAATCCGGAGACGCAGAGCCAGGTCTGCTTGCTTGACCCCTTGCTCGCCTGATTCAGCGATAGCCAGAAATACGACCAGTGTGTTGCAGTTGATCTCTCGTGGGTTTAGTCGAGCGAAAGGTAGAAGAGCAGAGGACAGCATCAGTCAGGGTGAGAAACAGAACCGTTGGTGAAGTAGGCAGGGATGCAGTAGCTGGTGTCACCTGCAGCTCCTCGGAACGTAACAAGTCGGCGATAGTGGTCACTCTTACAAGCTCGCTGAGCCTGTGCGTTCAACTCACGCTGGATCTCGACAGTTCCCCAGGTGGTGAGTGCAACGCCACCCATTGCTGCAAGGAAGTAAGGAAGTAAGGAAATAAAGGAGTAAGGAGTTCCTTTGGTGTGCTTGTTCATGGTTGGTAGACTTAACTTAACGAGAATTAAGTAATGGACATTCGCTACGCAGGCCAGGCCTTGGATCCCGCTATGGGTCCGACGGATCAGATCATGCGTGCAGGGTACGGAGAGGAGCTCGCTCGTGCCCTCCGACTCTTGCAAGGAGGCGCCATCGAAATGGAGGATCCTTCAGGAGCCGTGCGCTTTGATCCTCGTTCAGGGAGGATCGGGTTTGATAAGGGTAACTTCAGTGTCACTGTAGACCCTAGGGATAAGGGTGTGCAGGTAGGTTACACATCACGTTCTCCCTACGGTGTTGTCCCTGAAGAGGAAGAGGCGGGTAGAGCTTTTATCGGGGTCAACCCTTTGACTGGCAGTCAGCTT